>Ga0308156_1000535_pt1 | contig 73388 bp, 75 predicted proteins | sample PhyAR2_FD_201041 | JGI IMG/M metagenome (GOLD analysis project Ga0308156, IMG submission 201041) | Phyllosphere microbial communities from UC Gill Tract Community Farm, Albany, California, United States - DLSL A.R2 | ecosystem: Host-associated > Plants > Phyllosphere > Unclassified | place: USA... | reverse complement strand
GGTGCGCTCTAATGGACTCGAACCATCGACCCCCACCATGTCAAGGTGGTGCTCTAACCAACTGAGCTAAGAGCGCAACATGCTGTCAGGGCGACAGCGGGGACGAATATTAACGGCAGCGTGTAAGGCTGGCAAGGGGAAAATCGCATTTTCGCTACGACTGCGCAGCAACTGTGCTAACCGTCGGTTTTTTGGGCATTGCGGGCCAGATATGACCCGCATTTTACTCATCAGCGCGCGGCGCGCGTCAGGATAACCTCGGCAGGCGACTGCTGTAACCGTCTGATGCGCCAGAGCATCATCACCGCAGCCGAGGTCAGGCCGATAATAAAGCCGCACCAGAAGCCCGCCGGTCCCATGCGCGGCACCACCCAGTCGGTCAGCGCCAGCAGATAGCCCGCGGGCAGCCCCAGCAGCCAGTAGGCGATAAAGGTAATAAAGAAGATCGACCGCGTATCTTTATACCCGCGCAGGATGCCGCTGCCGATCACCTGTATCGAATCAGAGAACTGATAAATGGCCGCCAGCAGCATCAGCTGGGCGGCCAGCGTCACCACTTCCGGATTATCGTTGTAGAGCAGGGCAATCTGATGGCGGAACGTCACGGTAAACAGGGCCGTCAGCGCCGCCATGCTGATCCCCACGCCCTGCGCGGTCCAGGCCGCGACCCGCGCCTGCTCGGTGGAGCCCTGGCCCAGACGGTAGCCGACGCGGATGGTGGTCGCGACACCCAGCGACAGCGGCAGAACGAACATCAGCGAACTGAAGTTCAGCGCGATCTGGTGGCCCGCCACGTTTACGATACCCAGCGGCGAAACCAGCAGGGCGACGACCGCAAACAGCGTCACTTCGAAGAACAGCGCCAGCGCCACCGGCAATCCCAGCGCGATCAGGCGGCTCAGGATCACCCGGGAAGGCGGTGACCAGCGGCTCGCCATGCGGATGTCGCGCATACTGCCCATCCGGCGCATCCAGAAGCGCATACAGATAAACATCACCCAGTAGACCGAGGCGGTCGCGACACCGCAGCCGACGCCGCCCAGCGCGGGCATCCCGAAATGGCCATAGATAAAGATATAGTTCAGCGGGATGTTGAACATCAGCCCCAGGAAACCCAGCACCATGCCGGGCTTGGTCTTCGACAGCCCTTCGCACTGATTACGCAGCACCTGAAAGAAGAGGTAGCCCGGCGCACCGAACAGCAGGGCATGCAGATAGCCTTCGGCCTTCAGCGCCAGCTGCGGATCGATATCATGCATCGCCCGGATCAGATACCCGGCGTGCCACAGCAGCAGCATCGTCAGCAGGGAGACGAAAAAGGCGAGCCAGTAGCCCTGGCGGATCTGTTCAGCGATGCGTTCGCGGCGGCCTGAACCGTTGAGTTGCGCAACGGTGGGCGTCAATGCAAGCAGAAGACCATGGCCAAACAGGATGGCCGGGAGCCAGACAGAGGTGCCGACAGCGACGGCGGCCATATCCGTGGCGCTGACTGCGCCGGCCATAATGGTATCCACAAATCCCATTGCGGTCTGAGCCACCTGAGCCAGGATGACAGGAATCGCAAGGGCCAGCAATTGACGCGCTTCTGTTAAATACTTCTGCACGTTAACACCTGACGAGTTGAATGAATTAAAAAAGGGCAGAGACGCCCGGAGAATTGCGCGAGTAAGTGTAACTGGCGCAACCGCATTCGCCAATCTTTGTCACACGATGCGTTTTCACCCCCGCGAGGGCGGGTGCGCACGGGCTGAAATCTAACAGCGGCGCTGAGCTGTGATAAACTGGCCCAAACTTCGCAGAGGCAAAGACTATGTTTACCGGTATTGTGCAGGGCACGGCTGAGATTGTGTCCATTGAAGAGAAAGAGCTGTTTCGTACCCATACTGTCCGCCTGCCGGAAGAACTCCTGCCGGGGCTGGCGCTGGGCGCATCTGTTGCGCATAACGGCTGTTGCCTGACCGTAACGGCTATCGACGGCGACCTTGTCAGTTTCGATCTGATTAAAGAGACGCTGCGGGTCACTAACCTTGGCGATCTGCGTCAGGGCGACGTGGTTAACATTGAGCGTGCCGCGAAATTCGGCGATGAAATCGGCGGCCACCTGATGTCGGGTCATATCATGACCACGGCGGAGATCTGCAAGATCATCCAGTCAGAACATAATCGCGAAGTCTGGTTCAAAATCCAGGATCCGCTGCAGATGAAATATATCCTGCACAAAGGGTTTGTCGGCATTGATGGCATCAGCCTGACGGTCGGCGACGTTACCCGAACCAAATTCTGTGTTTATCTGATCCCGGAAACGCTGGAACGCACCACGCTGGGCGCGAAAACCTTTGGTCAGCGGGTTAACATTGAGATCGATCCGCACACTCAGGCGATTGTTGAGACCGTCGAGCGCGTCTTAGCCCAGCGCGACGCCGAAGCGGCGATGAAAGTGCTGACCGGCCAGTCTGCCGACGAGAGCTGATCGAGGGCGCGTCAGCGCCTCGATAGCGCGTGAGGCGATCAGGCCCACTGCATCAGATACTGGCCCGCGCGATGTCGCGCCTCGTCCCTGAGGTGCAGCCGTCGCCGGGTCCGTTTCCTCTTCTGACCCTACGGCGTTAAGCGCCCGCCGCGCAGACAGCCGGAGGCTAGCGCGCGACCCGTAATCCCCCCTCCACGCCACGACTGAAAACAATCTGCCACAGCTGAATATCACGCGCCCGGAAGGCACCCGCGCAGGCGTTGAGGTAGTAGGTGAACATCCGTTTAAAGCGTTCGCCGTAGCTGTCAGCCAGCTCCGGCCAGGCCTGCAAAAAGCGCTCATGCCAGGCCATCAGGGTTCTGTCGTAATCGGCTCCGAAGTTGTGCCAGTCTTCCAGCACAAAATGGGGTTCGCTGGCCTCCGCGACGTGACGCACCGAAGGCAGGCAGCCGTTGGGGAAGATATATTTGTCGATCCAGGGATCGACGCGCATATCCGTTTTGATCGCGCCGATGGTGTGCAGCAGAAAAAGCCCGTCCGGTTTCAGGTTGCGATCGACCACATCGAAGTAGGTGGCGTAGTTTTTCGGGCCGACATGCTCGAACATCCCCACCGATACGATGCGGTCAAACTGCGCGTTGAGGTCGCGATAATCCTGCAACAGAATCGTGACGTCCAGGCCGCTACAGCGCTGCTGCGCCAGCTTCTGCTGTTCAGCGGAGATGGTCACGCCCTGCACGCTGACGCCATAATGCCGTGCGGCAAACTCCGCCAGCCCACCCCAGCCACAGCCGATATCCAGCAGCGACATCCCCGGCTTCAGCGCCAGCTTACGGCAGATCATATCCAGCTTGGCCTCCTGAGCGGCCGCCAGCGTCGTGGCCTCTTTCCAGTAGCCGCAGGAGTACTGCATATAGGGGTCGAGCATCAGGGAGAAGAGATCGTTACCCAGGTCGTAATGCTCTTTGCCGACAATCCAGGCCCGTTTTCTGGACTGCAGATTGGTTAAGCGCGCGGCGGCAATGCGCAGCGTATCTTTGAAGTGATGCGGAAGCTGCTGATCCAGTCTGTGCTTAAGTACGCGATGGAAGAACATATCCAGCCGATCGCACGTCCACCAGCCATCCATATAGCTCTCACCGAGCCCGAGTGACCCCTCCTGCAGGACACGCTTATAGAAACCGGGATGGGTGACCTGAATATCCCAGGAGCGTGTACCGTTAATGTCAACATCCGCCTTTTCCAGCAGCTCATGAACGATGTGATACCAGGGATTCTCTTCGGGGCTTACTGCTTCTGCATAAGATGAACTCATAGCTTTTCCACCACCTGTCCAGTCTGAGCCTGACCAATGAATTTCAGGCATTGAGAAACGTAACGGATGACTCCGCACACCGGTTATCTGTGTGGTACAGAGGACTGGAATAGCCTGTGGCAGGGCGGAAAAGGTAAGAATAACGCGTGCAGATACCGTCCCGGCAACAGGCTGCCAATCAAGTTACTACGTTATTATGTTTTTGATTTGTCAGATATTAATTGACCCGGATGAGTATATTCTCACGCGGGTCAATGTTCAATGACTTATTGTTAGGAGGCTAACTAAAAAGTCAGTGCGTTACTGATTATCCTGGCAGGCAGGCTGAGAGGAGGCAACAACCGTTTGTGCGCTTGCGACACGCTGCATGACGTAACCGAACAGCGCGAGCAGGATCGTCACCGTCATGATCAGGGTAGTGGTAAACAGAGGCTGGGTTAATCCGGCCGACACCGCCAGGCTGGCGGCGAAGCAGAGTCCCAGCTGCAGCGTGTTCTGCAGCGCGGCCGCTTTCCCGGTCGCGTGCGGGAACGGCATCAGGGCACTGGCGACCACAATCGGATAAATCGCACCGTTTGCCAGCGCCATGCCGCAGAACGGCACCATCAGACCGGCCAGAGTGCTGCTGCCTGAAAGCGCCACGGCAAACAGCGCCAGGATGCTCAGGCTGTAAATCCCCAGCAGCGCGGGCAGGAGCTGTGCGCCGTTGAAGCGGTTAAGCAGGGCACGGCAGCCAAATCCGCCAATCAGAAAGGCGAGCGTCTGTGGCACATAGCTCAGGCCGATATCAGCGGGCGAAAGGCCCAGATCCGCCAGGATAAAGGGGGAACCGGTCAGCCACGCGAAAAAGCTGGCAGAGCAGGCGGAGTAGATCAGCACATTGCCACTGTAGATGCGTGATTTCAGTAGCGTAAAGAAGCCGGGCTGAGACCCTTTCGCTTCCGCCGCTTTGCGCACGCCGGGCAGGCGCAGGGTTACGAGGATCAGCGCGACCGCAATCAGCGTCAGCACCAGGAAAATCGAACGCCAGTGGAAGTGGCCGATCAGCCAGGCACCCAGCAGCGGCGCCAGCGCCGGAGAGAGGGCGACCAGCGGCATGATAGTGGCAAAGACTTTGCTGGCCCGCGCGGCAGGGTAGCGGTCCACCACCAGCGCCTGCCAGCTCACGGCAGCGGCACAGACGCCAATCGCCTGAACAAAGCGCAGCGCCAGCATCAGGGCGATATCGCTGACCCACAGCATCCCGGCGCAGCCGACGGCAAACAGCGTCAGACCGGCCAGCAGCACCGGCTTGCGGCCAATGCGGTCCGACAGCGGCCCCCAGAAGAGCTGGCCACAGGCAAAGCCGGCCAGAAAGAGACTCATACTGGCGCTGATCAGGCCGGGCGAGGTATTAAAGCTCTGCTGCATCGCTCCGAAGGCGGGCAGGTACATATCCGTGGCCAGAAAGCCCAGCATACTCAGCAGGGCAAGATAGGGCATAAATCCTTTATTCGATAACATCTGATTCTCATTTTTGCAGGATGAACGCGGCAGAGTGTAAAAGGTGCGTTTGCCGCTGTGAAACGCTAATATTTGCCGATTGCTGTTAAAAATTTTGAAGGCAGATTATGTGGTCCGAATATGCATTAGAGGTGGTTGACGCCGTGGCGCGCGGCGGCAGCTTCAGCGCGGCCGCGCAGGAGTTGCATCGGGTGCCCTCTGCCATCAGCTATACTGTGCGTCAGCTGGAGACCTGGCTGGCGGTGCCGCTGTTCGAGCGTCAGCATCGGGAAGTGGTATTGACCCCGGCAGGGGAACATTTCGTCCGCGAAGGGCGCAGCGTCATCAAAAAAATGCTCGCCACCCGCCGACAGTGTCAGCAGCTGGCAAATGGCTGGCGCGGCCAGCTGAGCATCGCCGTTGACCGCATCGCCAAGCCTCAGCGCACCCGCCAGCTGGTCAAAGATTTCTATCGTCACTTTCCGGATATGGAGCTGAGCATCAGTTATGAGGTGTTCAATGGCGTCTGGGATGCGCTGGCCGACGGGCGGGTGGAGATCGCGATTGGCGCGACCCAGGCGATACCGGTAGGGGGGCGTTTTGCCTTCCGCGATATGGGCACGCTCAACTGGCGCTGCGTGGTCGCGCCCGATCATCCGCTGACGCAGGCGAGCCAGATCGATGACGATACGCTGCGCAGCTGGCCGTCGCTGGTGCTGGAAGATACCTCGCGGGCGCTGCCGCGCCGCATGACGTGGACGCTGGATAATCAGCGCAGGCTGGTGGTGCCGGAGTGGCAGACCGGGCTGGAGTGTGTGCAGGCGGGCTTGTGTGTGGCGATGGTGCCGGGCCATCTGGCCAGGCCGCTGCTCGACAGCGGCGAACTGGCCGAACTGACGCTGCCGGTTCCCTTTCCGGACAGTCCCTGCTGCGTCAGCTGGGCAGAAGATCGCGCATCACCGGCGACAGGCTGGTTGCTCAGCTATCTGGGCGATGCGCAGACGCTTAATCAGGAGTGGTTAAGCGAAGATTAACGACGGTAGTCGCGGAACGGACCATCGGCCACGGAGCGGCGTTCGATCAGCGTCGGGTGAACCTCGATGGTCTGCGACACTTCACGTTTGCTGGTGATGCGGTCCAGCAGCATATCCAGCGCCTTCTCACCCAGCTGGGCCTTGGGCTGATGAACCGTGGTCAGGGCTGGCGCGAAATAGCGGGCGTTGCGCACGTTATCATACCCGATCACCGAAATATCCTGAGGCACGCGCAACCCCATCTCGTCGGCGGCGCAAATCGCCCCCATCGCCATGATGTCACCGCCACAGAACACCGCCGTGGGGCGCTGCTTCTGCGACAGGATCTGCTGCATCGCCTGATAGCCTGACTCCGGCTCGAAGTCACCCTGCACGATCCATTCCGCGCGCGGCTGAATGTTCGCCTCTTCCAGCGCCTTCAGGAAACCGGCATGGCGGCCGCCGCCGGTATTGCGCTCCATCTGGCCGGGGATCGCGCCAATATCACGGTGTCCGCGTTCGATCAGATAGCGGCCGGCCAGATAGCCACCCTGGAAGGCGTTATCCAGCACCGTGTCGGTGAAGTCGGCGCGGGATTCGCCCCAGTCCATCACTACCATCGGGATGTTGCGGTTCTCTTCCAGCATCTGCAGCAGATCGTCCGGGTATTCGGAGCACATCACCAGCAGGCCATCCACGCGCTTCTGCGCCATCATGCTGAGATAGGCACGCTGCTTTTGCAGATCGTTGTGCGCATTGCCCAGAATCAGCGTGTAGCCCTTATCGAAGCAGTGATTCTCGACGGCTTCGATGATTTCAGCAAAGTAGGGGGCTTCGCTTGAGGTGGCCAGCAGCCCCAGCGTGCGCGTGTGGTTCACTTTCAGGCTGCGTGCCACGGCGCTGGGTGAGTAGTGCAGTTCCTTGATCGCCTGCCAGACCGCTTCGCGCGTCTCTTCAGCCACAAAGCGGGTTTTATTGATGACGTGCGAAACGGTGGTCGTGGAGACGCCAGCGCGTTTTGCCACATCTTTAATTGTTGCCATGAAAATCGGACTCCGGTGCTTATCTAACTCTCTGATAAGCGTAGTGTTAAACGTTTGCGTCTGCTCAGGGTTTTTTCCGCAAAAATGCAGCGTTCCTGGCCGGTAATCTGACCGCAGGCGGAGGAAAAACCGCCTGAAAAGATGCGCAAACGGAATCAGAGTTGCGCGCGTTGCGCAACAAAGGCGGGATTCTAACAAGGCTGGGCGGATAAAACGAGATTTTTACCGGGTCGTGTGGGAAAATGGAATAACCCTGTAAACTGTGTGACTAAGGAACAAGCTGTGAGTACTGACCTCAAACTGGCCTTAATGACCGCCGTCGGCTGTCTGCTGATGATTGTGGCCTTTAGTTTTACTGCCATTCTGCACTGATAAAAAAAAGCCGGGATTGTCCCGGCTTTTTTCTTTCTGTCGTGTGGCTCAGCGGATGGTTTTTGGCGTCATCACCCGGCGGGCGCCGATGTAGTGGCGCTGCCAGTAATCTTCCCCTAACGCGCTGATCTGGATATCTTTACCGGTGCGTGGCGACTGAATAAACTTGCCATCGCCCAGGTAGACGCCGACATGATCGGCGGTGCCGCGGCCATTGATGCGGAAGAAGACCAGATCGCCTTTCTCCAGCGACTCACGCTTGATTGGCGCGGCGTCACGCAGGTGATACATCTCGTTGGCGGTACGCGGGATTTTGAATTTCACCAGATCCTTATAGGCGTACCAGACCAGGCCGCTGCAGTCGAAACCGGTGTGTGGCGAGGTTCCCCCCCACTGGTAGGGTTTACCCAGCTGGCCCATCAGTTTGGTCATCGCCGTTTCACGCGCCTTCTGGTAACGCTGGCGGTGAGATTTGCTCATTTTAATGGTGCCGGTTTCGCGGGTGTCGGCGTCGGCGGTTTTCAGCGTACGCTGATGACCATAACGTTTCTTGTCGTGATTCTTGCTGATGCGGGCGGTTTTAAGCGAGGTCTTCTTAGCAGGTGTCTGGGTCGCGGTGAGTTCAGCTTTTTTCTGTTTTTTCGTTTTAAGTTTCTGAACAGGCGTGACACGCGGTTTTTTGGAGACCGTTTTGACGGGGCGACGCTTGCGACGCTCATCGTCGCGCGCACTCTTTTTCTCTGCTTTATGCGCACTCACGTTCACCGGCGCGTGAGGCGACGCAGCGGCGGTGTTGAAAAACAGTTGCGCAAAAGCCAGCATGAAAAGCGTAATGATTAAACGCATAGTCCGTTAATGAGTTAAGTTGTCATGGCCACTACGCACCGTGACAAAGTTGAGATTAATCTGATCGAGGATCAGCGCCCAGGCCATTCTAGTCCAGTTCTTTTGAAAACTGTAAGGTCTTTTATTATTAATCTTTGTAACCGCTGAAATTGTGTTGAAAATGAACATTTTCAGCATCTTATATCAGCAAATTTATTACGAATTATTAATCTGTTACCCACTGTTAATCATCAGGAAACGTGACGCATTGCGGCTTAACTTAACCAGGATGGCTATTCAGGCGGGCAGCAGGCAAAATCTCGTTTTCAGTCCAGCTGCGAAGTCGCTACAATAAACAAACACGAAGTCGCGAATTAAGGAAGGCAATTATGAGTACTGTAGAAAAAATTCAGCGCCAGATCGCAGAAAATCCGATCCTGCTGTACATGAAAGGTTCCCCGAAACTGCCTAGCTGCGGTTTCTCTGCGCAGGCGGTGCAGGCGCTGTCAGCCTGTGGTGAGCGGTTTGCTTACGTGGATATTCTGCAGAACCCGGATATTCGTGCCGAGCTGCCGAAATACGCTAACTGGCCTACCTTCCCGCAGCTGTGGGTGGATGGCGAACTGGTCGGCGGTTGCGACATCATCGTTGAGATGCTGCAGCGCGGCGAACTGCAGTCGCTGATTAAAGAGACCGCAGAAAAATTTAAAGAAGCAGAATAAAAAAAGGCCGACATCACGTCGGCCTTTTTCGTTGTGCAGGCTTACGCCGTTTCCCCGGCTTCAGCAGCCTCACCGGCAAAGGGCAGTGGCCAGCCGCCCAGGCGTTTCCAGCGGTTAACCAGCTCGCAGAACAGGGTCGCCGTCTGCTGCGTGTCGTAGAGCGCAGAGTGCGCCTGCGTACTGTCAAACGCCATTCCCGCCGCAATACAGGCTTTCGCCAGCACGGTCTGACCCAGCACCAGTCCGCTCAGGGCGGCGGTGTCAAAGGTGGCGAACGGATGAAACGGATTGCGTTTCAGGCTGGCCCGTTCCGCCGCGGCAGACATAAAGTTCAGGTCGAATGTGGCGTTGTGCGCCACCATAATGGCGCGGTTGCAGCCGCTCTCCTTGATCCCTTTACGTACCATCTTGAAGATAGCGTGCAGCGCCTCATACTCGCTGACCGCGCCCCGCAGGGGATTGCTGGGATCGATGCCGGTAAAGGCCAGGGCTTCCGGATGCAGTAGCGATCCGGCAAAGGGTTCGACGTTAAAGTGCAGCGTCTGATCAATCCCAATCCAGCCCTCTTCATCCATTTTCAGCGTGATAGCGGCAATTTCCAGTAACGCATCGGTCTGCGCATTGAAACCTGCGGTTTCGACGTCGATCACCACCGGGTAGAAGCCACGGAAGCGTTGATTGAGTGCATTAGGGGAATTCGATTCAGACATCAGGATCTCGCTGCAGAAAAAGGGCAGCGCGCATTATGGCAAAAAACGGGGCCGGGTGCAGCAGATGAAGCGCAGAGAAGGGGATTCAGCCCGCCCGGTCGGGCAGGCTGACAGGCAGGTTTAGTTGCCCAGGCCTTTACCGGCATCTTTGTTTTCGATCAGCTCGATTTTGTAACCATCGGGATCTTCGACAAAGGCGATAATGGTGGAGCCACCTTTAACCGGGCCGGCTTCACGCGTGACCTTGCCGCCATCGTTGCGGATGCGTTCGCAGGCCGCAGCCGCGTCATCCACGCCCAGGGCAATGTGACCGTAGGCATTGCCCAGATCATATTTGTCGACGCCCCAGTTGTAGGTCAGTTCGATCACGGCACCTTCGCTTTCGTCGGTGTAGCCCACGAAGGCCAGGGTGTATTTATATTCGGTGTTTTCGCTCTGACGCAGCACGCGCATGCCCAGCACACGAGTGTAGAAATCGATAGAGCGTTGCAGATCGCCAACGCGCAGCATGGTATGAAGTAAACGCATAACATCCTCTTTGAAATAAAAACGCCATCGCCGGATGACCCAGCGCTAAGTATAGCGACGAAAATCGCCGGTGAATAATGGCTGTCGTCATCGTCCCGGACGACAGCCTGACCCGCTTACAGCGTCGGGTAATCGATATACCCTTCAGCGCCGCCGCCGTAGAAGCTCTCCGGGCGCTGCGGGTTGAGTGGGGCATCCTGCTGCAGACGCTCGACCAGATCCGGGTTCGCGATGTAATCACGGCCAAAGGCGACCGCATCGATCAGACCGCGTGAAATCAGGTCATCCGCTTTCTCCACGGTGTAGGCACCGGCCCCGATGATGGCACCCGGGAAGAGATCGCGCACTTTCTGACGGAAAGCGTCGGTGTAAGGCTTGCCGCCCGCCCAGTCTGGCTCAGAGAGGTGCAGATAGGCAATGTTGCGTTTCGCCAGCTCACCGATGTACCACAGCGCCGCCTCTTCTTCGTCCGGGCCGTTGTCCAGGTTCTGGAAACTGCCGATAGGGGAGACGCGGATGCCGATGCGATCGGCAGACCAGTTGGCGATCACCGCATCAACGACTTCCAGCGCAAAGCGACCGCGTTTTTCGATGCTGCCGCCATACTCATCGGTACGCTGGTTTGAATCGGGGGCCAGGAACTGGTGGATCAGGTAACCGTGCGCCGAGTGCAGCTCAAGCAGGTCAAAGTCTGCTTCACGCGCGTTAGCCGCCGCCTGACCAAAATCGGCCACAATCTGCTGAATTTCCGGCACCGTCAGTTCACGCGGTAGAGAGGTCTCTTCACGATAGACGCTGCCATCTTCGGCACGCAGAGAGGTACGGGTGCCTGCGGGCAGGGCCGAAGGCGCGACAGGGGCGTTGCCATCCGGCTGCACGCTGTTATGGGAGATACGACCGGTGTGCCATAACTGTACGGCCGTGTGACCGCCCGCCTGGTGCACGCCGTTGTTGATCTCTTTCCACGCCGCGATCTGCGGCTGGGTGTGCAGGCCTGGCGCACCGGCATAGCCTTTCGCCTGGAAGGAGACCTGCGTCGCCTCGGTGATGATCAGACCGGCGCTGGCGCGCTGACGGTAATATTCCGCCATCATCGGTGTCGGGATGTCGCCTGGCTCGATGCTGCGCAGACGGGTCAGCGGTGCCATAAAGACGCGGTTCGGGACGGTGATTGCGCCGACTTTCAGCGGACGAAACAGCTGGGTACTCGCCATAATAGCTCCTGATTAGTAGACCAGTCGTCTACAAACTCGTTTTTTAAAAATCAGCGGCGTTCAAGCCACTGTTCGATGGTACTCAATGCCAGACGCAGTGGCTGCGCCTCGCGGGAAATTTTGCTCTGCAGGCTGGCGCCGAGCCACAGCAGTGACAGCAGCTCCGCCATCTGCGCCGGAGGCTGCGGAAGCTGAAGGGACTCCTGCTCCGCTGCGTCGACCAGCGTCCGGGCGTAAAGGGCCGTGATCTTTGCCGCCCCCTGCTGCAGGGCCGCGCGCATCGGCTCAGAGAGATCGCACACTTCGGCTGAGACTTTAACGCCCAGGCAGCCGACGATATGCCCCTGCCGGACAAACAGCTCAACGGCGGCACGGAAGTGATTAAGCAGACGCTCCGCTGGCGTGCCGGTGGTCTGGTTAAGCTGAAGCTCCACATCCTGCAGGTAACGCGCAAAGTAGCGTTCCAGCAGCGCCACGCCGAAGGCCTCTTTCGAACGGAAATAGTAGTAGAAGGAGCCTTTCGGCACCGCCGCCTGGGTCAGCAATTCGCTCAGGCCCATGCCGGTAAAGCCGCGCTGCAGGCAGAGCTGCTCACCTGTCTGCAGCAGGTGTTCACGGGTTTCATTACGCTGTAGCATCTTATTCATGGCAGTGAGGTTAGTAGACCAGTCGGTCTAATGCAACGTGAGAGGGGCCATTCCGCACAGAGTGTTCACCTGACCGGCCAGGATCAGGAGAATTCTGGCCGCGCGGGGCGGACTTCCTGCCCAACCAGGCTACGCTTTTTAATGACTGTTTATTCTGAGAAACCGGAGGCGTGGTGGCCGAGCAGCTTGAGTTTTTCCCGGTTCCCAGCCCCTGTCGCGGGATCTGCCAGACGGATGCGCGCGGCTACTGTCTGGGATGTTTACGCAGCCGCGATGAGCGGTTCAACTGGCTGCGCTTCAGCGATGCGCAAAAGCGTGAGGTCATTCGCCTGTGTCAGCAGCGCCGTCTGCGCATGCAGCGGCCACAGAAAGGTGAGGAGCCGCACGAACCTCAGCAGCCGGAGTTGTTCTGACGACGCCCGGCGTTCTGCTTTCCGTTATACTCTCTGTCACGCTAATTTCAGCCAATGCGCAACAGGGAGAATGTCATGTTACAACCGCAGGCCATCGCCTTACAGGGCCCCGAATTTTCACCGCTGGTTATGGGGTACTGGCGCCTGATGGAGTGGGGGATGTCGCCTCAGGAGCGGGTCGCGTTTATTGAGCACCATCTGAACCTGGGGATCACCACCGTCGACCATGCGGATATTTACGGGGATTACCAGTGCGAAGCCGCCTTTGGTGAAGCGCTGAAGCTGGCGCCCGGCCTGCGCGATCGGCTGCAGATTGTGACCAAATGCGGTATCGCCACCCGCGCACGGCCCGAAAACCGGATTGGCCACTACATCACCGATAAAGCGCACATCCTGCAGAGCGCGGAAAACTCGCTGCGCCATTTCCATACCGATCGTCTCGACCTGTTGCTGATCCATCGGCCCGATCCGCTGATGGCGGCGGACGACGTCGCCGATGCCTTTATGGCCCTGCATCAGGCCGGCAAGGTGCTGCACTTTGGGGTCTCTAATTTCACGCCAGCCCAGTTCTCCCTGCTGCAATCCCGCCTGCCGTTCTCGCTGGTCACCAATCAGCTGGAGATCTCGCCGGTGCAGCAAAGCGCGCTGCTGGATGGCTCGCTGGATCAGTGTCAGCAGCTGCGCATCCGGCCGATGGCCTGGTCCTGTCTGGGCGGCGGCCGCCTGTTTAACGATCCCCATTTCCAGCCTCTGCGCGATGAGCTGGAAGCGGTGCGGCAGGAAACCGGTGCCACCAGTCTGGATCAGGTGGTCTACGCCTGGATACTGATGCTGCCTTCGCGCCCGCTGCCGATTATTGGTTCAGGCAAAGCGGCGCGGGTGAGTGAGGTCGCCGGATCGCTTGAGCTGACGCTGACGCGCCAGCAGTGGTTCCGTATCCGCAAGGCCGCCCTGGGCTTCGATGTACCCTGAAGCGTAAAACTGCGTCAATTTCCGGCAAAATAGCGCAACAGCGGCCAGACTTATCGCACACCCTGGTCTGCAAACGGAGTCACCATGAAACTGAAAGCAGTTGCGCTATGTGCATTGATCGCCTGCGGCTCAGCACAGGCTGCCAGCGAGGACGTTACAATCCATCAGGTTACCGCTGAAGGCATTGGTCAGTCGCTGGGCACCGTCAGGATCGACGAGACGCAGTATGGTCTGCAGTTCACGCCCGACCTGCAGGGGCTGAAACCGGGCATTCACGGCTTCCATGTGCATGCAAAAGTAAGCTGTGAACCGGGCGAATCGGACGGCAAGGTCGTCGCTGCCGGTGCCGCTGGTGGTCACCTCGATCCGGCTAACACGGGCAAACATCTGGGCCCCTATGGTGAAGGGCATCTGGGCGATTTACCCGCGATCTATGTGGACGACGCTGGTAAGGCAACCTATCCGGTGCTGGCACCGCGGCTGAAGTCGCTGCAGGAAATCAAGGGCAAGGCGCTGATGGTGCACGCGGGCGGGGATAATCACGCCGATCATCCCCAACCGCTGGGCGGCGGCGGGGCGCGCTACGCCTGCGGCGTCATCTGACATTAGCGGGCGGCCCGCGTCAGCCGCCCGCTTTTCACCCGCTGTTTAGTAATTGTTGTACCATCCCTGACATTTCCCCCCTATGATATTGATTCAGGTACGAAAGCGTGACGGGGAAGGAGCTGGAAAAATGAGAGTCAAGGGCGCATTACTGCTGTGTCTGCTGCTGGTGGGATGCGATAAACCCAATGATACGCAACTGGTGACCGAAACCGGTCGTGAGCTTCAGCGCACCATCGACACCAGTCCGATGCGTGTCACCTGTGAAAAGATCGCCAAAGGGCGTGAATGGCTGAGCCGCAACATGGTGCGTAAGCTGGAGAAACAGGGGTGCGACCAGGTCTTCCGCAGCGCCACCGAAACCAATTTTACCGACACCACCATTTATCGTCGCACCATGACAATGGTCTGTGGCGGGATCCGCGGTCAGAGTTTTACCGGCAGTGAACTGACGCGCCGGTTTATCTTTTCACCGGATGAGAAGGCGCTGGTGATCGAGCCGATGACTGAGATGGATAAAACCCGCTTCGAAGGCCACAAAACGCTGCAGCAGCTGCAGGATGACTTTACCCGCCAGCAGCAGCAGTATTGTCAGTGATCAGCCCGGTACTGCCTGCTTCAGCTGAGCCAGCGAACAGCGCAGACGCCAGATAATCCCCGCCAGTTCGCTGGCGTCATTGCTTTTCAGCGCCAGCAACGCGGCGATGGTCGCTTCCAGCTCCGCCAGCGTCCGATCCAGCGAGCTGTGCTGCACGCCCCGGCTGCTCATAATCTGCTGCAGGTGACGCAGACTCTCCTCGCGAAACGCCTGCAACGTCTCTGATCCGGCGCGCCACTCGCGCAGCTGCCAGACAATGTGCGAACAGTTAAGCAGCACCACGCCCCAGCGCAGTAGCCAGACGCGCGCCTGCTCATCCCGGCTGTGGCTGAGCTGACTGATACGGTGATAGATCTGCGACTCAAAACGGCTCTCGCTGAGCCGCGGACGCTGTCGCAGCTGGTCGAGAAACGCCAGCCGCAGCGCGCGGATATGGCGACGGCTGCGCCGGGCGTCGGAGCTGGGCCGCAGGATCTGAAACGCCAGCCAGGCCAGCAGCACGCCACAGACCTTGGCGATGTTGTCGTTGAAGAACGCCTGATAATCCCAGTCCGGTGGATTGGTCACCGCGATAAACGACCCCATAAAGACGATAAACTGTCCCCACATCCCGGCCCGCTGTTTCTGCTGCAGTTTAAAGAGCTGAAGGGTCACCAGCAGCGGAAAGAGCAGCAGCAGAAAGGGCCACAGCTGACTGATCTGCACCATCAGGCCAAACTTCATCACAAAACTAAACGCAAACAGCCAGAGCAGGGTCTTCAGCAGCAGGGTGACGCTGCCGCCGGGTGAGGGCGAGGAGGCGTAGAGCACGCAGGCGATGGCCGTTAAGGTCAGCGCGGCGGCTCCGGAAGACCACTGCGTGTTGATCCAGAACGCGCAGCCCAGCACGATGACGGAGAAGGTGCGCAGGGCGCTCCAGCCCGCTTCGGCGCTGTCACTGTCGCGGGCCAGCGCGGGCACCGGCGGCGGCTGAAAGCGGGTATCCGCATCGGCCCGCTCCAGCAGGCGGATCCAGCGCAGCACGTTAAGGTACATCCAGCAGAAATAGCGCAACCGCTGGCAGAAGGCGCGCTGCCGGTAGTCGCCCTCCGCCGCGGGCGTCACGCTGCGCAGGATCTGCGCCAGCCGGTACTTGTCACACGCCGGTTTCGCCAGCTCCGCCAGCAGCTGCTGCAGCGCCGTGAACAGCGACTCTGGCGCATCCGGCCAGTTCAGCAACATGCGGCGCAGGCTCGACAGCACGCTGGTCAGCCGCAGCTGCTGATGCAGCACATAGTTCAGCACGTTGTTCTGGCGGCGAAAGCGATAGTGACTCCAGAACGCCCGGATCCGCAGCAGGTTCATGGTCAGGATCTGGCTGATCACAGTTTCGTGCGCAACACGGATATTGTCGCTGGCCGAGGGCTGCAGCAGCAGCACGGCATGTTCCAGCAGGCGGTCGTGCATCTGCTTCAGCGACGTAATCAGCGCCTCGCCATCGGAGGTGCTCGGCAGCACCATCATCATCAGTCCGGCGCACAGAATGCCGGAGATCACCTCGCAGACGCGGGCCTGCGCGATGGTCCAGAGCGTGGTGATATCCGTAATATTGACGCTGCTGAACGCAATAATCGCTGCGGTATAGCCCGCCAGCGAAAAAGCGTAGGCGACGTTGTTCTGGTAGTGGTTGGCGACCCCGGTGCAGAGCGCCAGCCAGCCGGCAATCGCAAAGGTGAACAGCCACGGCTCATTCAGGGTGTGCCCGGCGATCAGCAGGGCGGCGCTGGCGCCCAGCAGGCTGCCGACGATGCGGCCGAGACTCTTACTGATCGCGCCGCCGACGGTGGGAAAACTGATGACGGCGGCCGAGGTCATCGCCCAGTAAGGTTCGTCGAGATCCAGCCCATAGGCGATGCTGAGCGCCAGACACATGGCGATAGCGTTGCGCAACGCATAGCGCCACTGTCCGCCGCTGGCCTTAATCCACGGCAGCTGATCCCAGGCCAGCCACTGAATATTCATGGCTGAATCGTGATCGTACAGCTGGTGCCCGCCACCAGATTGGCGCTGGCAGGTAATGGATTAAGGCGAATGCGCACCGGCACGCGCTGCGCCAGCCGGACCCAGGGCACGTTGGGCTTGATATCGGGCACCAGTCCGCTGTCGGTTTCGATACTCTGGTCATAGATGGCCCGGCCAATGCTGTCGACCTTGCCCTGCAGCTGCATCCCGTTGCTGTAGAGCACCACCTGCGCGGCGGCACCGGCCTGAATATGGCGCAGTTTGGTCTCTTCAAAATAGCCCATCACATACCAGGAGTGTCCGTCGACCAGGGCGAACAGCGGCGAGCCTGCCGTGGCATAGTTACCCGGCCGCAGCGTCAGGTTGGTGACCCAGCCATCCACCGGCGCGGTCAGCGTCGTCTGCTGCAGATTCCAGCGCGCCCGCTCCCACTCCGCCTGGGCCGCTTTGGCACTGGCCGCTGCGGCCCCGGCGCTCAGACGGGCCGCATCAAGATCTTCGGCGGAGATGACATTGCGTGGCAGGCCGCTGCGGCGGTTGAATTCATGCTGCGCTTTGGCCAGATCGGCCTGCGCCTTGCTGAGCTGAGCGGCGGCATTGTCGAGCGCGATCTGCCACGGCACCGGATCCAGCGTCAGCAGGGGATCGCCGCGATGCACAAACTGATTGTCCCGTACCTGAAGCTGTGTGATCCGGCCCGAGACCTCAGGCGTGATATCCACCAGTTCCGCCCGGACTTTACCGTCGCGAGTCCAGGGCGACTGCATGTAGTAGTTCCAGAGCCAGCCGCCAGCCAGCAGGGCCAGCGCAAACACAATCAGCGTGGAGAAATATTTAACCGCATTAAATTTCATCTCGATTATCCATGACCGATGAGCCAGAGTGCGGCGGAAACGCACAGCACAAACAGGGAGAGATCAAACAGGGTGGGATGCCAGACATCGCCGGAGTAAATCCAGCCGCGCACCAGCGGGTGGATCAGCAGCCAGAAAAAGAAGCCGAGGATCACCGCTTTAAACATCGGCGGGAAAAAGAGTGAGGCCCCCACGACCAGATCGGTCAGCGGTTTCGCCCCGGAAAGCGCAGGAGTGAGCACGTGATAACATCCTTCGTTAACCCAGACGGCAGATGCCGGGCGCGGTCGCGTTTTCGGGCTCTGGTCAGGGATTTGTAATTTGTCCTGTAAACTCGCAGAATAGTGTAAAATCTGGCTTGATAGCTAGCAAGCTAATTATAAGGAGATGAAATGGATACGCCACTCGGAACGGATTTATCTCGCCTGGTGCGCATCTGGCGCGCGTTGATTGATCAGCGGCTGAAGCCGCTTGAGCTGACTCAGACTCACTGGGTAACGCTGCACAATATTCATCAACTGCCGCCTGAACAGTCACAGATCCAGTTAGCCAAGGCGATCGGGATTGAACAGCCGTCACTGGTGCGTACGCTGGATCAGCTGGAGGAGAAAGGGTTAATCACCCGTTCGACCTGCGCCAACGATCGCCGCGCCAAGCGCATTAAGCTGACGCAGCAGGCAGAACCGATTATCGAACAGGTTGAGAGCGTCATTGATGAGACGCGCGACGATATTCTCTCCGGCATCAGTCAGGAGGAGATCGGTCAGATGGTGACGCTGATCGCCCGGCTGGAGAAAAACATTCTCGAACTTCAGCATAAAGAGAAATAAAAAAACCGACGCCGGGGCGTCGGTTTTTTTACGGCGTTAGCGAGGGGAAACGGTGACCTGGCTGCCGTTGGACGCCATCACAACACGCTGACCGACGGAGTAACGGGACGCATCCTGTTTCTGCACGACCATGATGGTGTTGCCATCGTCCTTACGGATTTCCAGCTCGACGCCATCACTTTTATTGAGTGCGCCCTGCACGCCCTGACCGGCTACGCCACCCAGTACGGCACCACCGGCGGTCGCCAGGCTGCGACCGGCACCGCCACCGATGGTGTTACCCAGGAAGCCACCCAGCACGGCACCGCCGATAGCCCCGATCACGTTGCTGTCACTGCCGCCCTGAATCTTCACCGGACGAACAGAAACTAACGTACCGTATGAAACGCTCTGCACCTGCTTGGCTTCGCTGGCACTGTAGGTGTCACCCGACAGCGTACTGGTATTGCTACAACCTGCCAGCATCATACCGGTCAGAGCGACCACAATTACACGCTTAATCATTTGAAACTCCTTTAGTCGAGAAGGCGCCACGTTTATCGCTGTATCCTGCTCTCAGTATAAGACAGAAACCTGGCAAATTAATCCCAGTCCGGACAAAACACGGTTGGACGAAGCATAGACTATTCAGGCACAACAATAATTCAATCAGGAATGAAAAAAGGTTGCGTGAGGTTATCGGTTAGCACGATTGGATTAAAATCAATTAATCATAGAATTAGCGATCATTATTTGTCAGGCTAGCTGCAGACGAATTGCACATCCCGCCGGGAGTAAGGAATGGCTATGAAATCAGGACGCTATATCGGGGTAATGTCAGGCACCAGCCTGGATGGAGTGGATGTGGTGCTGGCCGCCATCGATGAAAATATGGTGGCGCAGCAGGCGAGCTACTGCCATCCGATGCCCCCCGCGATGCGCCAGGCAATTCTGGGGATCTGCCAGGGGCAGTCGCTGACGCTGTCGCAGCTCGGTCAGCTCGATACCCGTCTTGGTCAGCTGTTTGCTGAGGCGGTGGTGACACTGATGAAGCGTGAGTCGCTGGAGGCCAGCGATATCATGGCGATTGGCTGCCACGGTCAGACCGTCTGGCATGAACCGCAGAGCGAGGCGCCCAACACGCTGCAGATTGGGGATGCGAATCAGATCGTCGCGGCGACCGGCGTCACGGTGGTGGGCGACTTCCGCCGTCGCGACATGGCGCTGGGCGGGCAGGGTGCGCCGCTGGTGCCCGCTTTCCATCAGGCGCTGCTGATGGATGCCACCGAACGCCGCATGGTGCTGAACATTGGCGGTATCGCTAATCTCTCGCTGCTGATCCCGGGGCAGCCGGTACGCGGTTTTGACACCGGTCCCGGCAACATGCTGCTGGACGCCTGGATCTGGCGAAATCAGGCACAGCCCTATGACCGGGATGCGCAGTGGGCCCGCAGCGGAACGGTGATCCCGGCGCTGCTGGAGGCGCTGTTGCGTGAGCCCTGGTTTGCGCTGCCGCCGCCGAAGAGCACCGGCCGTGAACACTTCAATCTGAGCTGGCTGGAGCAGCATCTGCGCTACTTCCCCGGACTGGCTCCGCAGGATGTGCAGGCCACGCTGGTCGAACTCACGGCGATCACCATTACCCGCCAGGTCTTACTCAATGATGGCTGCGATCGGCTGCTGGTGTGCGGCGGCGGCGGCCGCAATCCGCTGCTGATGGCGCGACTGGCGGCGCATCTTCCGGGAACCGAGGTGACCACGACCGACAGCGCGGGCGTGAGCGGTGATGATATGGAGGCGCTGGCGTTTGCCTGGCTGGCGTTCCGCACGCTTTCCGGGCTGCCGGGCAATCTGCCCGCCGTGACCGGCGCATGGGAGAAAAGCGTGATTGGGGCCATCTATCCGGCTAATTCACTCTACCGGCGATAGGTGGAGAAAGGGGGCTATCCGCCCCCGGCAGATAGAGATCCCTCAGGCGGCACCGGAGAGATGCGACAGTTTGCGCACGCCGGTGATGACCGTGGCCACCATGGTTTCCCGGCGGGTGATCACTTCAACCTGATAGAAGCGGCTGCGGTAGGCAATGGAGTAGATAATGGGATGGTACTTATTTCCTTCCCCGTAGCGGGAGTAGTGCGCTTCGAGCGCACGGGTCGCTGCCAGGATATGGGCGGGTTCTTTATCACCACGGATAATCTGCTTCATTCAGTTCCTCAAATGCTGTCCCTGGAGTCACGTCGCACGCATGGCGCGTTGCGCTGGCCTAAACACTGAACATCTGACTGCTAAACATTTAATCACTGATGGGGTAATAACTGACTCTGCCGCGGGAAGATGACAGAAAGATGATCTTCCGGCGCTGTTAATTATTTAGCAGCGGCCGGATGATCCAGCAAGGCGGGTGATGATAAATTCATCCAAATCGCAGGGGTCAGTTCAGCTCCGGCCAGGCCACCGCCCCGATGCCATTGAGTTCCGGTTTAGAGAACAGAAACCCCTGGAACTGCGTCACACCGGCCGCTTCCAGCCACATCCACTCTTCCGGTTGTTCGATGCCTTCGGCGATCACGCCGATCTCCAGTGAGGCGCAGCACTTCAGAATGGCATGAATGATCGCCTGTTTGGGGCCGCTTTTATGCACATCCGAGATAATGGCGCGGTCGATCTTGATCTTGTCTGGCTGGATGCGGGTCAGCAGCGACAGCCCGGCAAACCCGGCACCAAAATCATCCAGCGCCAGGCTGATACCGGCGGCCTTCAGCTGCCTGATAGCGGCTTCAAAGGCTTCAGGCTGGGAAATAATCTCGTTCTCGGTGAATTCCACCATGACCTGCTCCGGCACCAGACCGTGCGCCGCAATCTCATTCAGCAAAAAGGTCACGGCGTCAGGTACGGTGACCAGGGTCATCGGCAGCAGATTGATCGACAGCGTCATTCCCTCAATGCCCAGCTTTTGCGCCTGAGCAAAGGCGTTCTTTTTCGATCTCAGATCGACCAGATAAAGCTCATCGCGTGACAGTCGGGCAAAATAGTCGAGCGGGGATTCCCCGCGCGGGCCGCGCAGCAGGGCCTCCAGCGAGACAATTTCACAGGCAAAGGGATCCACGATGGGCTGGAAAGCGAAGGTGATCGCATCTGCATCCACCAGCGCCGCGTCGCCTGCACGCTGTTCTGACGCATCGCGAATGAACTGCCAGTTGCTGGCGGCGGGGATCTCAAAATAGTTCTCTTTTTCCCGTGCCTCGACAAAGGTACGCAGGAATTGCAGCGCCCGGTCGGTATAGGTCATCTGAAACTTACTGGTACATTTTTCCAGAACCGCTTCCAGCACCCGCTCTTTGTCATGCTGCCGCAGATCGAACAGCTCCATGCCGACGTGACCAAAGCGGCGCGACGGCGCGTAATCGCGCAGCAGCTCAACCAGATTATGGTGGCGCGGATCCCGGCAAATCCGGCTGTAAACCGCTTTGACTGCTGCCTCCGGGCCTTCCAGCAGCTGGAAGAAATGCGTGCCATTGAACAGTAAAATGCCGGTGACGCTTGATGAGCGGTTGATACTGTTCGCTTTACGCGCCAGATCAGCCAGAGTCTCAAGCTTCACATGTTCAGTAATGTGGCTGCGATAGATGATTGTCGACAACATAACGGTTTCCGGGATTTTTTATTTTTTTTAACACACCTTACCAGAAGGTTCTCCTGCGGAGAACGAGGTCGGGTGTGTTCATTCCAGTTACAGTGGCGTTTCGCTGCCTGCCGGCAGCGCGGAGTCGCCTAATCCCAGCGCCCGCTGCATAAAAACGGTATCCAGCCAGCGTCCCTGTTTGAACCCCACCGCGCGCAGAATACCGGTGGTCTCAAAACCCGCAGCACGGTGCACCGCGATGGAACCGCGATTCTCGCTGTCGCCGACATTGGCAATCAGCTGGCGATATCCGGCCTGCTCAGCCCACCGGATAGCGTGCTTCAGCAGGCCTGAACCGACGCCGCGCTGCTGAAAGCCGGGATCGATATAGATCGAATCTTCCAGCGTATGCCGGTAGGCGTGGCGGGGACGGTAGGGCGCCAGATAGCAGAAGCCGCATACCACGCCGTCGCTGACGGCGATAAACCAGGGCAGGCCCGCCTGCTGAATCTTTTGCATCCGCTCACCGATTTCGGTGACGTCGGGCGGTACTGTCTCAAAAGAGCCGGTACCGTTCAGAACATGCCAGGCATAGATCTGTTGAATCGCTGCGATGTGACGACGCTCTGCATCAAAAATTTCCACGTTTGTATGAGGTTCCGACATGCTGCACAGGGTTGAAAAGCAACGTTATAGCGGGCGGGCGGAGGACGCAATACAAATATGAAAGTCTGCGATCTTTTTATGACAGCCGCGCCAGCCGGGAGGCGGGCTGGCGATCGCCAGGAAACGGTCAGGCCGGATAAACAGCATGAATGAATCCGTGATAAGCCTATTCTGAAAACAACGGCTGCCGGATGATCCCGGTCCGGGTTGCGGCTATTATCTCTGCGGTTCCGGTCAGGCGAATATATTATAAGGAGGCGCAGCGTGTTGCGATTCGTTGATTTTCTGAATAGTCAGCAGGGGCTGCGTGCGGCCAGAAATCATTGCTTTGAATTAAATGGCGTCGTGCTGGGTCATTTCACGGCGTTATTCCTGCATGATAACCAGATTATATTTACTAAAGATGGCCGGCAGTGTGCGGTGCCTTATTATCTGGGACCCGAAGAAGATCTTCTCCAGCAGAAAGTGAATCCGCGGGTTAAAAATATCCGGGCGATCTGATTTACGTTATCTCTTTTATTCAGCGGGACAGAGACCGCGCCAGCATATTTCGCATCCATCGTCGGGCCGATATATCGGATACGGTCAGGCGGAGTGACGCTATAACGAGTCGTCACGCAGCCTTAACGCGTTTATTGCCGCCGCTCAGTTATCTGATGCGCCGCTCGTCCGGGCGGGGACGATAAACAGCAACAGCAGGGCACTGACCGCAAACAGCGTGAGTGCCGTGACGGCACCCAGCCCGGCGTAGAGCTGACCAAACAGCAGCGACCCCACCACCTGACCCACAGCCAGCATAAAAAACAGCACGCCGACGCCCGTGGCCGGATCGTCAGCGACGACGCGTGCGCCCCACACCAGCAGCACGCCCGACAGGGTCACATATCCCGCGCCGCAGCAGGCCACCGCAATCAGTAACCCGCCGGATTCACCCCGGCTGAAGGCCAGCACCAGCAACGGCAGTGCCATTCCGCACAGTGACAGCCGGTACACGCCGTTCAGCCCGATACGGGCCGCGAGCGGACCGGTTGCGGCACCCAGAATGCCCGTGCCGCCAGCGACCAGCCAGAGGAACCGGGCGGTTTCTGCATCCACGCCGACATGCTGGCGCAGCAGTGCAGAGCCGAAGCTCCACCAGGCCGCGCTGGCCAGACCCGACATCAGCGCAATGCCCGTCAGCCGAAGCATGGCGCGACGGAACAGATGCCGGTAGCCGCGACGCGTGCTGGCGGCGCGACCCGACGCACAGGCGGGCAGCACGCGCATCACCGGCAGCAGGCAGGCCAGCGACAGCAGGGCGAACAGCAGGCAGGCACTCCGCCAGCCACCGGGCAGCACGCTGAGAATCACCACGGTCAGGATAATGCCCGCGCTGGTTCCGGCATTGATCAGGGTGTTGATGCGTGGCTGGGCATCCGCCGGGATCCGCTCACTGACCGCTGCGGCCAGCGCGGGCGAAGCCAGACCGGAACTTAATCCGGCAACAAAGAGCCCGGTCGCCAGCAGCAGCGGCGACGCGGCACAGGCGAGCAGCAGCAGACCTGACGCGGCACTGAGGGCGGCCAGCAGCGCCGTGAGCCGGGCACCATAGCGCGCGGCCAGCGCGGCGGCGGTGAGGATCGTCAGGCAGTAGGCGATAAAACTGCAGGCGGAGAGCACCCCTGCCTGCTGCGGGCTGAACGGAATATCCGCTGCGACAGCGGGCAGTATCAGTCCCCACGAAAAGCGGGCCATGCCGTAGGTCACGGCAATCAGGCTGAAGCCGGTCACGGCCAGGGCACGGGTGGCCGATCTCATCTGGCCGCACCGCTCTGCAGCAACTGACGGGCGACCTGCGCCGCCTGCCGGGCAGCGTCAGGGCCGATAATCAGCGCCGTGGTAATAGCCCCCTCAAACAGCATCCAGATGGCATCACTCAGCGGCTGACTGGCCTGGCCACGCTGATGCGTCACGCAGTGCGTAATGTACGTGCGCATCGTCGTGCGGAAGGCCAGCGTCTGCGACGCCAGATCCCGGTCCCGCTCGGCATATTCACCCCAGGCCTTGAGAAAGAAGCAGCCCCGCGCGCCGTTGGTCGCCGTCCACGTTTCCAGCACCCTAAACAGATGGGCGATGGCCTCCGGCTGTTGCGCGGGCAGCAGGTCGGCCATAAAGCGCTGCTCACGGGCGTCAAGCACCGCGGCGGTGAGGGCTTCGCGGGAGGCGAAGTGATGATAAAGCGTGCGCGTTGAGACGCCCGCTTCGCGACAGAGCTGATCGGTACTAGTGGCATGGAAGCCATGGGTATAGAAGAGCCGCTCGGCGGCCTGCAGGATATCATCTCTCTTTTTCATCATTTAAAAGTAAACCGATCGTTTTACTTTTTCAAGCCAGCCGGGATGAATTACGCCCGGCTGTTTTAATAAGCTGCTGACGTGGCGATCTCCGGCCCCGCGCGGAGCAGGGCCAGCCAGGCCCGTTTTACGATTTTCAGCCTCAGTTTATCAATCCTCATAAATACCCCTGCGGAGCCGCTTTTTTTCGCCATTCGGGCTAATCAAACGTGAGCGCGATCTCAGAAATGACCTGCCGGCTTTTTATCTATATCGTTGTTTTTACTAATTTAATGATTTTTTCGCCGGTTTATTGATCGATTAGCCTGGCAAATGAAAGCGGGGTTGAGAAGCGAATCGGCGAAGTCCAGTATGTTGCCGGTCTGAAGCGATGGCGGAGGCAGAAAAGGGCATATTCTCAAAGTCGGTTCTGCGCATCTAATAAAGTGGTTTTAGGGATAATTCTCAGTTAGTTTAATTATGCTTCAGATTACAAAAAAAACTCTTACCAATTTTGGTTCGTTTTTTACGACACATACAGCAACTATCAGGATGAACTGCCATGCTCAAAGCCAGCTATTATTATCTGTGCCCGCGTCCCATGGGTGGATGGATTTTACACAAAGAAGGTTGCGTTAATCTGTCTAAAAACGACAGGCGTGTTTTTATTGGTTCACTTTATACCCGGCAGCAGGCGCTGGCGGTGGCGAAAATACATCACGCTAATGCCATATTATGTAATGCCTGCCTGAGCACCTTTATTTGCCCGACCAGCAGCAGCACGGCAATTAAACCGGCGCGCGCGGCCACGCCTACCCGTCATACTCCCCGTCATTAACTGGACAGAATAAGGCTTCGGCGACAGAGCAGAATTCGCGGGAATAAAAGAAATAAGCGGGCGGGCTGTTCAGAATAAAAAAGGCAGCGTCAGAACGCTGCCCGGAAAATCAGGCCTGTTTAGGCTGGCCATTTGAGGCCGTCAGGCCGCCATCGACCGGAAGATTGACGCCGGTGATATAACTGGCTTCTTCGCTGGCAACAAACAGAATGGCACGGGCGATATCGTCCGCTTCACCCGCACGGCGCAGCGGGATGCGATCGTAGAAACGCTCCAGCAGGGCCGGGTCGTTTTTAGCCTCTTCGGTCAGATCGGTAAAGGTAAAGCCGGGACAGATCGCGTTGACGCGCACGCCATCTGCGCCGTAGTCCATCGCCAGTGCGCGGGTAAAGTTAGTAATCGCGCCTTTCGCCGCATTGTAGATGCTCATGCCCCAGTCACCGCCCAGGCCTGACACCGAGGAGATGTTGACCACATTGCCTTTGCTCTTCAGCAGGGCAGGCATAAAGTAGTGCACGCCGTAGAACACGCCATCCAGGTCGGTCTTCATCAGGGTTTTCCATGCGTCGAGTCCGACTTCATGCACGCGACCCTGTACGATAACCCCGGCGTTGTTGACCAGCACGTCAACACGGCCATACTTCTCCAGCACCTTTTCTGACAGCTGTTTAACCTGCTCAGCGTCTGAGACATCGCAGGCCGCCACCAGATGATCGCCCGCCGTCATGCCGGCCAGCGTCTCTTCCAGTTTCTGCGCGGTGCGGCCCACCAGCACCACGGATGCCCCTTCCTCAGCGAAGCGCTTCGCGCTGGCCTCACCAATGCCGGATCCGGCACCTGTCACAACCACAACTTTCTGCGTAAATCTGGACATTATGCCTCCTTATCAGCATCAATTTTCACAATTAACAACCGGTTAAGCCTGGCAACGATCGCCAGAAATTCAAGCGCAGCGCAGAATACGCTGCGCCTGATGCGCGGTTTTTAACCCGATTCAGCTCTACGGGCGTCTGAACAGGGCAAAACTGCGGCCTTCCAGCTCGAAGTCCTTCTCTTTGGTGATCACCAGACCCCGTTTCGCCACGTCGCTGGTGGTCAGCTCCAGCACCCAGCCGCCTTCGCCAAACTGCGGGATGCGGAAGGGCACATTGCCTTCGAACGGATTAAGCAGCATCAGGACGTCATGCCAGATACCCTCTTCGGTCTGCAGATCCGGCCGCCCGATGTAGACGCCCAGCGTCGAGCCCTCATCCCACTGCTCGCTCTGCTGGAACCCGCCCCCGGCGTTGAACCATTTAATGTCCATGCCGTCGCGCCAGTTCTCACGGCGCAGCAGCGGCTGCTCCGCGCGTAACCGCAGGATCTGGCGGGTGAACTCGCGCAGCGCCTCGGCGGACTCCGGCAGGTTCTCCCAGTGCACCCAGGAGATTTCGCTGTCCTGACAGTAGCCGTTGTTGTTACCCATCTGGCTGCGGCCAAACTCATCGCCCGCCAGCAGCATCGGCGTACCGTGAGAGAAGATCAGCGTGGCCAGGAAGTTACGCTTCTGACGCTCGCGCACCGCGTTGATGGCCTCATCGTCGGTCGGGCCTTCGGCGCCGTAGTTGTACGAGCGGTTGTCGTTGTGCCCGTCGTTGTTATCTTCACCATTCTCCGCGTTGTGCTTGTCGTTGTAGGACACCAGATCGTTGAGGGTGAAGCCGTCATGCGCGGTAATGAAGTTGACGCTGGCCCAGGGGCGGCGACCGTGCTGGTCGTAGAGATCGCCGGAGCCGAGCAGGCGGGCCGCAAAGTCTGTTGAGACGTTATTGCCTTTCCAGTAGTCGCGCACAGTGTCGCGATACTGGTCATTCCACTCGGCCCAGCCGGGCGGGAAGCTGCCCACCTGATAGCCGCCCGGTCCGATATCCCAGGGTTCGCCAATCAGCTTCTTCTGCGACAGGATCGGGTCCTGCATTATGGCATCGAAGAAGCCGCCGCGCGGGTCGAAACCGTCCGGTTCGCGGCCAAGAATGGTGCCGAGGTCGAAACGGAAGCCGTCGATATGCATCGACTCAGACCAGTAGCGCAGCGAATCGAGCACCATCTGCAGCACGCGCGGATGCGAGGTGTTGACGGTGTTGCCGGTGCCTGTGTCGTTAATGTAGTAACGGTGCTGATCGGGCATCGTACGGTAATAGGAGAAGTTATCGATGCCTTTAAACGACAGCGTCGGGCCCAGCTCATTCCCCTCGGCGGTGTGGTTGTAGACCACGTCGAGGATCACCTCGATTCCGGCGTCGTGGAAGGCGCGCACCATGTCGCGGAAGCCCTGAATGCCGCGCGGCCCGAAGTAGCGGGTGGCCGGGGCAAAGAAGCCCAGGGTGTTGTAACCCCAGAAGTTTTTCAGCCCCTTATCCAGCAGGTGCTGATCGTCCGGGAACCAGTGCACCGGCAGCAGTTCGACCGAGGTGATCCCTAAGCTTTTGATGTAGTCGACGCTGGCTTTGTGGCCCATGCCGTCGAAGGTGCCGCGCAGTTCCGGCGGCAGCGCGGGGTTGAGCTGGGTGAAGCCCTTGACGTGGGTTTCATAAATCACCGTTTTCGGCCACGGCACGCTCGGACGGTTGTTGTCCTGCCAGTCGAACTCATTCGGGTCGATAACCCGGCACTTAGGCGTAAACGGTGCGCTGTCGCGACTGTCGAACGTCAGATCTTTATCGTCATGATAGAGATCGTAGGCGAAGTGCGCCTCGTTCCACGCGATGTCGCCCGCCAGTTCGCGGGCATAGGGATCGAGCAGGAGCTTGTTGGGGTTAAAGCGATGACCATTTTCCGGATCGTAAGGGCCATAAACCCGGTAGCCATAGAGTGCGCCGGGCTTCAGGCCCGGAACATAGCCGTGCCAGATTTCATGGGTATACTCCGGCAGCTCCAGACGGGCAATTTCCGTCCTGCCGCTGGGATCGTACAGACAGAGTTCAACCCGCTCGGCGTGGGCGCTGAACAGGGCGAAGTTGACACCCTGGCCGTCAAAGTTGGCCCCCAGCAAATGGCTGTAACCCGCCGTAATTTCAAAACGCTGACTGTTTGACATTCATGCCTCGTTATTCAGTGAACAGAGTGACGCGTAATAAAAGAATGCAGGCCGGCGTTACTCCGCCACCAGGACGGCGCACCACTGCGACGCCAGCGCCGAAAGCGGTAACTCATCCGCCACGGCCAGCGTTTTGCCGGTCAGCCGGTCGCGATAGGTGCGCTGGCTCAGGGCGGCCGGCAGGGCGAGATGCGTCTCAGCCCAGCGTTCTGCCGGCGGCTGATCGAGATTGTCCGGCAGCAGGTCAAAGACCCGGCGCGAGACGACGACGATCACCGCCTCTTGCTGGAGAGTGCGGGCAAAGGCCAGCACCTTATCCTGCTGCGCGCCCTCTGCGGAGAGCGGCAGATAGTCGCCACGGCGGAACAGCTCAGGCTGCTCCTGACGCAGCGTCAGCACTCTGACGATCGCCTGCTGATTGACCTGGCCGCGCAGCCAGTGCGCTTCGCCGTCGTCGTACCGTGGCGTCTCAAGCATCGCCGCCAGCGCATCGAAATCGGGCTCGCGACGGTTGTCGGGATCGACGAGACTGAAGTCCAGCGCCTCGCTGCCCTGATAGATATCGGGCACGCCCGGCGCGGTGAGTTTCACCACCGTCTGCGTCAGGCTGTTGACCAGTCCGGCACGCATAAAGGGCTGCAGCGATGCACAGAACTCCTCCAGGAAGGCGCGGTTGGCCGGCGCGAGCAGGTGACGCGCATAGCCCAGCACCGCCTCTTCATAGGCGTCATTGTTGTCGGCCCAGTCGGTACGCAGTTTGGCTTCACGCAGGGCTTTCTCCACATAGACGACAAAGCGCGCTTCCAGCGCCGCCAGACCTTCCGCATCCTGCGGCTGCAAATCGGTCGGCCAGACACCCGCCAGCGCCTCATACAGCATCCACTCCACGGCGGGTTCGGGTGCCGGGCCATCTTTCAGGCGCACCACCTTGTCCGCGTTCATCGCGCGCCAGCGGCTCACGCCGTCGGCCCAGCGCTGCGGCGCTTCGGTCAGGGTATAGAGGCGGGCACGGGCATCCTCGCCGCGCTTGGTGTCATGTGTGGAGGTGCCGGAGAGCGCATCGGGCTGGTGCTCGCGTCGTGCCTGCATCTCGGCGTGAAACTGATCCAGCGAGAAGTGACGCGCCAGCGGCTCAGCGCCGACCTCATTCAGCGCCAGCGCCATGTGCTGACGGAAGAAGAGGGTATCTTCCACCGATTTTGCCATCAGCGGCCCGGTCAGCTGCTGGAAGCGGGTACGGAACTGGCTGGCATCGTCGCGGGTTGAGTCGGCCGTTTCCGCCCGCAGAATCGCGGTGAGGAAGTCGAGCGCCTGGCTGTCGGGCGCATGCGCGCTGGCCTTGACCTGCGTCACGACCTGCTCCAGCAGCGCGGTATCGGCAGGCGTCAGCCCCTCCGGCGTGCCGTAGGTGCGATAGACCGGGAACGCCACCAGCAGTTCGCGCAGCGCATTTTTCAGGGGCGCTTCCGGCTGCGGCGTGCCGCCGGTGTCAGCAATCTTCAGAGCCAGCTGCAGCAGACGGTTAAACTCACCGGCAAAATTGCGGTTCGCCATCAGCAGCTTGGCCGCGCGCAGCTCCGCTTTCATATCTACGGTTTTGCCGATCACCGCCTGATACGCCCTGCGCAGGCCGCTCAGCCGCTCGCTGTCGACCAGCAGGTTGGCGAGGGCGGCCATAAACTCATAGCCGGTGGTGCCGGATACCGGCCATGCGTCAGGCAGCTGCTCATCGTCGCCCAGAATCTTCTCCACGGTGAGATAGCAGTCGGGGCCTGCCGCCTGGCGTAACTGCGCCAGGTAACCGTGCGGATCGGCCAGACCATCCACATGGTCCACACGCAATCCCTGCACCGCGCCGCTGTGGACCAGTTCGAGGATCAGCTGGTGGGCGGCATCGAAGACGGCGGGATCTTCCACGCGCACGCCCACCAGTCCGGTCACTTCAAAGAAGCGGCGGTAGGAGAGGTCGCTGGGGGCATCGCGCCATGACATCAGCCGCCACGGCTGCTGGTCATGCAGGGCCGCGATGTCGGCGGCGTCGCGCAGGGCCAGCACCGCCTCCTCGCGATCCTGCCAGGTGTGCGGGGCCAGTGGATAGAGGTTGTCGAAGTAGGCCAGCGCCGGTTTGCCCGTCTCAGGGTCGCGCTGCACGCGGATGTCGCCCTTTTCCAGCTCCGCCTCAAAGGTGTCGCCGAGGAACGGCAGCGTCAGGCGGCGTGACCAGTCGATATCAAAATAGTGCGCGTAGCGGCTCTGTTCGCCATGCTCGATTACATCGCGCCACCAGGGGTTCTCCAGCGAGGCGGCCATATGGTTAGGCACAATATCCAGGATCAGCCCCAGCCCGGCAGCCTTCAGGGCGGCGGCCATGCGGTCAAAACCTTCGCGGCCGCCGATCGACGGCTCGATCTGGTTAACGTCGGTCACGTCATAGCCGTGAGTTGACTCTGCAGTCGCGCTGAAGATCGGCGAGGCATAGAGATGGCTGATCCCCAGTGTTTTCAGATAGGGCACCAGCGCCGCCGCGCGGTCAAACGTCATGCCGTTACGGAACTGGATGCGGTAAGTCGCGGTTGGAATGTTCATTCTGCTTCTCTCTTAGCCAGACGCACCAGGATAGCGTTGGGGGGCAGTTCGGTGCCGGCCTGCGGCCAGGCAAACAGGGTGTCGCCCGGCAGATCCGGGATCGGCTGCGCGTGGCTGCCGACGTTCAGCGCCAGGGACAGCGTGCCCTGCGGGAAGTCCCAGCGCACCGCGAGGAAACCTTCCGCCGTGCTCACGACCTGACCGGCATCGCCGCCCGCGTCACGCAGCAGCGGCACGATATGTGTCTGACGCAGGGCCAGCAGCTGGCGCGTCAGCGTCAGCCACTGCTGACCTTCCGGCGTCCCGGTGTGCGACCAGTTCAGTTTTGACTGCTCAAAGGTGGTGATGTCGTTGGGATCCGGCACGGTTTCGCCGTGACCCGCATGGCCCTCAAACTCCCTGGCGCGTCCTTCGCGGACGGCTTTCGCCAGATCGCCGTGGAAATCGGTAAAGAAGAGGAATGGCCGCGTTTCGCCATACTCTTCGCCCATAAACAGCAGCGGGATATGGGGGGAGACCAGCAGCGTTGCCAGCAGGACCTGAGTGCGCGCTGCGCCTGCCAGCGTGATCAGGCGGTCGCCCTGTGCGCGGTTCCCGGTCTGATCATGGTTCTGAATGAAGTCGACGAAGGCGACCGGCGGCTGGCTGCTGCTCTTCACGCCGCGCGGTTCGCCCGACTGTTTCGACACTTCGCCCTGATAGACGAAGCCCTCGGCCAGCGCGCGTGCCACCCGCTGTTCCGGCCTGTCGGCGAAATCCTGGTAGTAGGCGTGATCTTCCCCGGTGGCCAGTACGTGCACGGCGTTATGGAAGTCATCGTTCCATTCGCCGGTGAAGAGCGGCGCATGGCCGTTTTCATCGCGCGGATGCAGGAAGGTGACGTTGCGGCAATCTTCGGTGGTGAGGTGGACAGGACGATCGGTAATGTCGGCGCGAATGCGCTCGGCAATCTCGACCAGCACATGCTTTTCGCTGGGATCGTCAATCTGATCGATCGCATCGAAACGCAGGCCATCCAGATGATACTCCTGAAGCCAGTAGAGCGGGGCTTCCACGATGTAGCGGCGCACCGCATCGACGTCGTAGGCGATCCCGGCACCCCAGGGTGTCTGACGCTCCTTGTGGAAGAAGTCGGGCGAGAGCAGCGGCAGATAGTTGCCCTCCGGCCCGAAGTGGTTCAGGACGATATCCAGCACCACCGACAGCCCATGACCATGCGCGGCATCGATAAAGGCTTTGAAATCGTCGGGCGTGCCGTAGGCGGCATGCGGCGCATAGAGCAGAACGCCGTCGTAGCCCCAGCCGCGGTTGCCGCCAAACTGCGACACTGGCAGCACCTCGATCATGGTGATGCCGGTCTCAGCCAGCATCGGCAGCTTCTCAATGGCCGCCCGGAAGGTCCCCTCGGCAGTAAAGGTGCCGATGTGCAGCTCATACACCACCGACTCTTCCCACGGCCGTCCCTGCCACTCGCTGTTCTGCCAGCGATAGGCTGCCGGATCGATCACCAGCGACGGGCCGCTGACCTCATCTTTCTGCGCGCGGGCAGCGGGATCGGGCACGGCGGTGCCATCCGCCAGTACAAAATCATATTCGGCATTGGCGGCGACACCGGTGACCCGGGTTTCGAACCAGCCATCCGCCTGGGGTGTCATCTCAATATCCTGACCCGAGAGCCGCAGCGTGACGCGCTGCTGGCCGGTTGCCCAGAGGCGAAAACGCACCTCGTCGTCGGCAACCCGTTCTGCGCCCCAACTTTTAAAAAAAGATTTGGATTCCATTCAGTTGCCTCATTTAGCCTGGAAATGCACGATGGCAGCCATCGCACGAAAAGGATGTTGATGATACAAGCGTCAAAAAACCGTAAAGCGATCAGCGAGACCAGGATGCCAGGTGGGCTGGCGCGTCTCTTCCGGCCAGAAAGCCGGACAGGTATTCAGCGTGATACCGCGGGAAGCCAGCGTTGAGACCGTTTCCATTGGGTATACAGACAGTAATCATAGACTAAGATGTTGCAGTCGCAGGACGGCGGGGCATGGCGGGGCATTAATTTATGTTAATTGCGCTGAAACCGGCGTCACGCGGTGCAAACGCGTCCGGGCAGGCGCAGAAAATCCTGCCGGACGGTGCGGATGCACTCTACGCTTAACCATGATGGCACCGGTCACACCGGCGCCGCTGAACTTTGAAAAGGATATGACGTGAGGAAATGCGTTCTGTTAGCTGTGCTGCTGCTGCTTTCCGCCTGTTCTAACCGGGTCGGACACCGGCTGGACAGCGGTAATCTGCAGCATATTCATGCCGGTCAGACCACCCGTTCGCAGCTGATCGCGCTGTTCGGGCCGCCCGACAGTGAAACGCCCTATACCGACGGGCAGCGGCTGCTGAAGTGGACCTACAGCGAGGCGCGTACCCTGAACACCACCGAGGGGCAGACGCTGACCGTACAGATGAAAAATGACAGAGTGCTGAATTATGCGCTGAGCAAGAGTTAACCGGCCCGGCCGTTGCGCTGCCCGGTGACGGCTTGCCACCGGGCACAATCGGTCAGAATCCGCTGTTCTGCGGCGCCTCCCGGCTCTCTGCGCGCGGCTGCGCCAGCCGGGCAAAGTCGGAGCCAGCCGGATGCTGGTAGATCTGCAGCGAAAAGAAACGGGTCATCGCCGTGATGTACTCAAAAATCGCGGCCTGGGTATTCTCATAGTCGGCCCAGTAGATGGAGGAGGTGAAGCAGTAGACCTCCACCGGCAACCCCTCCGGCGACGGCTTCAGCGGCCGCACCACGATATACATCTCTTTCTGAATGTCATCACGCTGCGCCAGCCAGGCGGTCAGGAACTTACGGAACACCATCAGGTTGGTAATGTTGTTTTCGATAAACCAGCGGTCGCCGACGGCGCTGATATCACGTCCATCCAGCAGCTCCGTGATCGCCTCACCGGCCAGGCGGATCTGACTCATCGCCTGCAGCATCTCCTGATTTACAAAGGTAATCGACTTCTGGTCGAGCCAGAAGCTGCGCATGATGCGCCGGGCGCCGGAGGAGAACATCGCCTGCCAGTTGGTGTAGGTCTCGGTCAGGAAATTTTTAGTCGGGATGCGCGACAGGGTGTTGTCCCAGTTGCGGATGGTGATGGTGTGCAGCGCAATATCGATCACCTCGCCACTGATGTTTCTGTCCGGCATCTCAATCCAGTCGCCCAGCTGCAGCACGTCGTTGGAGGAGAGCTGAATATTGGCCACCAGCGACAGCAGCGTATGCTGGAAGATTAACATCAGCACCGCGGCCACCGCACCCAGCGAGGAGATGATAATCGCCGGTGACTTGTTGGACATGATCGCCAGAATCATGATCGCGGCAATGATATGCACCAGAATTTTACCAATCTGGATATAGCCTTTGATCGAGTGATTTTTGCGTTTGGACTTGCGCGAGTAGGAGTTGTTAACGATCTCCAGCACTTCATTAAAGAAGATCGACAGATAGATAAAGAACAGGATGCCGCAGATGGTCTGAATGGCCACCTTCAGATTTTCAGGCAGGCCCGGCATAAACTGCAGGAAATTGTAGACCACAATCACCGGCACAAAATTCGACAGTTTCTGAGAGAGGCGGATGTCTTTATCCAGCGGCACGCCCTTTTTATGGCTGCTGAAAAAGACCTTCCTGATCACTTTGACGATGAAGAATTTGCAGATCAGGTGCGTGATCATGCCCGCCATCACCAGCAGCAGCAGGCTGAAGCTGATCGACAGCACCCGGTTTCCCTCGATAAAACTCATCAGACTCTGAATGTAATGCATGATAACCACGTGCGAAAAAGAGGAGGGGCGAATTCAACCACAGCAGGAGGGCGGTTGTTAAGCGCCGAATGCGCTCAGGTTCCGCCGCCGCGCTTTTTTCTGTCGCAGGCCACGCGCGGCCACCGTTTTTGTCCTCTGTGCGCGGCACTGACTGCGCGCGACGCTCAGATAAATGGCGCACCGGCCGATAACGATCTTATCTCCTCTGACATGAGCCTCTGGACATGCTAAAAAATCTTAAAATTACGCACGGCATTCTGACCATCCTTGCCCTTTTTATTACGTTACTGACCCTGACCGGCTTTCTGTTTTATAACGGCGTCTCAAAGGCCGATAAAAACTTCGTGGCGGCCGAACAGCTGACGCTGCAGCAGCAGCATCTCAGCGATGCGGTTAAAACCCTGATTAAAACCCGCGTCACCATCAACCGCGTGGCAATCCGTTTCCTGAAAAACCAGCAGGACCCTAAATCGCTGGCGGCGATGGCGGCGCTGCTGGAGCAGGCGGGGCAGTCTGCGGCGCGGGCTAACGCGGATTTCAACGCGTGGCAGGCGATGCCGCGCAGAGCCGGGCAGAGTGAGGCGCAGTCGGCGCAGGTTGAGAAAGCCTACCAACAGATGCGTGACACCATGCTGGCCTCTATTACCTTCCTGAAGCAGGGCAACTATCCGGCCTACGGTAACCTGGAGGCGCAGGCGGCGCAGGATCAGCTCGACAGCGCCTATGAGGCCTGGCGGGCGGTGAACATCCAGCTGATGAAAGATACCTCCCTGCATAACCAGCGCAGCCTGACGGATGCACTCTGGGCGCTGCTGACCATCGGCCTGATCACCGGGGTGATCGGGGTGGCGGTCTGGACTGGACTGCAGACGCTGCTGATTGGCCCGCTGGCCAGGCTGACCGGCCATATGCGCGCCATCTCTGCGGGCGATCTCACCGCGACGATCCAGCCGGAAGGCCGCAACGAAATGGGCCTGCTGACGCAGGAGCTGCAGCAGATGCGCGACGCGCTGGTGGTGACCATTACCTCGGTTGATGAGGCGACCCGCTCTATCTTTACCGGCGCGGCGGAAATCTCGGCCGGCAGCACCGATCTCTCCTCCCGCACCGAGCAGCAGGCGGCCGCGCTGGAACAGACCGCCGCCAGCATGGAGCAGCTGACGTCTACGGTGAAGCTCAACGCGGATAATGCCCGGCAGGCGACCACGGTGTCGAAAGAGGCCTCGGCCACGGCGCAGCAGGGCGGGGAAACTGTCGCCCGGGTTATCGCGAACATGGATCAGATCAGCGAAAGTTCCAGCCAGATCGCCGGGATTACCGCCATTATCGACAGCATTGCCTTCCAGACCAACATTCTGGCGCTGAACGCCGCCGTGGAAGCCGCGCGCGCCGGTGAGCAGGGCCGGGGGTTTGCGGTGGTGGCGGGCGAAGTCCGCTCGCTCGCCGGACGCAGCGCCAGTGCGGCGCAGGAGATCCGTGGGCTGATCGAGCGCTCCGCCGAGCGTATCAAAACCGGCGCCGGTCATGCTTCACAGGCGGGCGTGGCGATGGAGAGCATCGTAAACTCGGTCAGCCGGGTAACGCAGCTGATCGAAGAGATCGCGGCCTCCTCCACCGAGCAGACCCGCGGCATTGAGCAGGTCTGCATTGCGGTGTCGGAAATGGATGGGGTGACGCAGCAGAATGCCGCGCTGGTGGAGGAGTCCGCCACCGCCGCCGCCTCGCTGGAGGATCAGGCGAGCACCCTGCGTAAAACGGTCTCGGTGTTTAAAACCAACAGCCTGCAGGCGGCGTTCTCCGCCGCGCCGGTGGCGAAGGCGAAGGCGCTGATGGTGCCGGCTCGTCAGCCTGTCGCCGCCACGGACAATGATAACTGGCAGAGCTTCTGAGAACGCCCGTGATTCCGCTGTGCCATAAAAAAACCGCCCCTGGGGGCGGTTTTTTATTCGCGGCAGATATCAGGCCGGCACGGACTGCGCCTTCTGGCTGCGTGACCAGACGCGGTGCGCCTTCATCGCCTGCGTAAACGCAGACATCAGCGCGCTCTCCGCCGAATCGCCCTGCACGATACCCTCTTCCTGATCGCCATCGTTCAGGCCGAACTGCGCGTTAAAGCGACGCGCGTCGCCCACCAGGCCGATCACCTTGAGGTGCTTGTAGGCCTCCAGCAGGAAGTAACGGGCATCGCCGCTTAACAGCAGGGCGTCGATGTTGCCATCCGGCACGATGACGGCATCGAAAGTCAGTGACGGCAGACCGGCGAAGGTCGCATCCACCGGCAGCACCGAACCATCATCGGCCCGGACCTGGCCCATGTGCGGCGCCAGCAGTTTGGCGTGAACGCCTTCCGCCGTCAGCGCCTGCAGGATTGCCAGCACATCGGCAGCTTTCACGCCGTCGCTGAGCAGCAGCGCCACCTGGCGGCCTTTGATCTCTCCACCCGGCACGGCGTAGAGGCTGAGGCTCTCATCCTGAGTCAGGCCGTTCACCGCCGCAGGCGGCTGAATGTTGCGCTGCTCGTCGGTCAGCGCGATACCCAGGTTATCCGCCACGCCCTGCGCCAGTTTCAGGTCGATGCGCGCCAGATGATCCACCACACGCTCACGAATATAGGTGCGGCCCACTTTGCTCAGCTCGAACGAGTAGGCACCGATGATGTGCTGCTGCTCGAACGCCGTCTGGCTGTTCCAGAACAGACGCGGCTGGGCATAGTATTCGCCGAACGACGGGCTGCGCTCACGCACCTTATGGCCTTCCACGCGCTCCTGATAGCTCTCGAAGCCGCCGCCTTTCGCCGCCGGTGGGGTTTCACGCGGCCAGTTATCGTTGATGGAGTTTGGCTCGTAGTTCGCCGGATTGGTATCAATATCCTGACGATGCATCCCCTGACGCTGGAAGTTGTGGTAAGGGCAGGTTGGACGGTTGATCGGGATCTCATGGAAGTTCGGCCCGCCCAGGCGGCTGATCTGCGTGTCGGTATAGGAGAAGAGACGGCCCTGCAGCAGCGGATCGTTGGAGAAGTCCAGACCCGGAACGATATGGCCCGGATGGAACGCCACCTGCTCGGTTTCCGCAAAGAAGTTGTCCGGGTTGCGGTTAAGCACCATCTTGCCGACGATCTCGACCGGCACCAGCGCTTCCGGGATCAGCTTGGTGGCATCCAGAATATCGAAGTCATATTTGAACTCATCCTCCTCCGGGATCAGCTGCAGGCCCAGCTCATATTCCGGGAAATCCCCGGCTTCGATCGCTTCCCAGAGGTCGCGACGGTGGAAATCGGGATCGCGACCGGTCAGTTTCTGCGACTCGTCCCACAGCAGCGAGGCTTTACCGGCCACCGGCTTCCAGTGGAAGCGGACAAAGGTCGCTTTGCCTTCGGCGTTGATCAGACGGAAGGTATGGATACCAAAGCCTTCCATGGTGCGGTAGCTGCGCGGGATGCCACGGTCAGACATCGCCCAGATCACGTTGTGCATGGTTTCCGGCTGCAGGGAGACATAGTCCCAGAAGGTGTCATGGGCGCTCTGGCCCTGCGGGATCTCGTTGTGTGGCTCCGGCTTAACCGCATGCACGAAGTCAGGGAATTTGTGCGCGTCCTGAATAAAGAACACCGGCGTGTTGTTGCCCACCAGGTCGAAGACACCCTCTTCGGTGTAGAACTTGGCGGCGAAACCGCGAATGTCGCGCACGGTATCCGCTGAACCGGCACCGCCCTGAACCGTGGAGAAACGGACAAAAACAGGCGTGGTCTGCTCCGGATCGCTGAGGAACTGCGCTTTGGTCAGATCTTTCAGTGAGCGGTAAGGCTGGAAGTAGCCATGGGCGGCCGAACCACGGGCGTGGACGATACGCTCCGGGATACGTTCGTGGTCAAAGTGCGTGATCTTCTCACGCAGGATAAAGTCTTCCAGCAGCGTCGGCCCGCGCGACCCGGCGGTCAGGGAGTTCTGGTCGTTGGCGATGCGCGTGCCCTGATTGGTGGTCAGCGCCTGATGGGTGCCGTTTTTCCGGCTGGCTTCAAGCTGGTCAAGTTTGGCGTTGTGTGTCTGCGGAGCTTTCAGGCTGCCCGGTGCGGTAGGCTGTTTGCCGGGCGGTGTCGGTTCAGCGGGGGGCTGATGCGAACCATCTTTGGGGGCCAGCGATCCCAGACCCGGTTCTGAGGATTCGGGACCGGTGGTGGGGGCACGTTCGCTCAGGGGTTTTTTCTCTGTATCTTTCGACATTAATCCATGCTCCAGCGGTTGTTTAACTTTCGACGACACTAAATATAGAACAACCTGAACAATACTGAGGATTAAGCGGCCATTTAACTGCGTCGCGCGTTCCTTTTTTGTCCGGATAAAAACCGCCGCTTATCTCTGCGCCTCTCCTGTCGCTACGCTTATCGGGGCCGCATGCCGTCTGGCTTAGCGGCGAGCCAGGCCGCGCCCGCCGTACGGGCAACCTGGTTCGGGTGCGTCCGGGCGTCGTCCGCCAGCGGGCCAGCGCAGGAGCCGGAAGCGGTCATCGATCGGTAAGTAAAATTAACGTCACAACCGGAAACTTTTCGTTGAATTAAGAAATGTTATATCATAACATTTTGCGCCATTGTAACAGCGAGTGAGGATAAGGTTTTGGCAAATCAGACAGGTCAGTGGATTGGAGTGATCGGGGCGCTGTTAATCAGCCAGCAGGCGCTGGCGCACGGCACGCACGCACAGGGTAAACCGTTGTCTGCGATGGAGCAGAAGGCGGCAGAAGGGGTTTTTGCTGACAGCGATGTGAAAGATCGTCCGCTCTCCGACTGGGACGGACTGTGGCAGTCGGTCTATCCGCTGCTGCAGAGCGGCGAGCTGGACCCGGTCTGGCAGAAGAAGGCACAGCAGACCCCCGGTAAAACAGCCGAGGCGATTAAAGACTATTACCGCAAAGGCTACGCCACCGACGTTGCGACCATCGGCATTGAAAACGACGTAATGGAGTTTCACGTCGGGGAGCAGGTCAACGCCTGTCACTACCGCTACGCGGGCCATAAAATTTTGACCTATACGTCAGGTAAAAAAGGGGTGCGTTACCTGTTTGAGTGCCAGGATGCCGGCAGCAAAGCGCCTAAATTTGTGCAGTTCAGCGATCACACCATCGGCCCACGCAAGTCTGCGCATTTCCATATCTTTATGGGCAACGTGTCGCAGCAGGCGCTGCTGACGGAGATGGAGAACTGGCCGACCTATTACCCTTATCAGATGACCAATCCGCAGGTCGTGGATGAGATGCTGCATCACTGAGTGGGGCAGCGGCCCGGCTGATCCGCGCAACTTGGCGGGTGGTTAAGCGTGGCCGGGCACGGCTTTCTCACGACCCCGACCGGGCACGTTTCGCGGCCCGGTCGGCCATCAGAACACGTTTCCACACACTTTACAGAGCGAAGGGGCCGGCCCAGGCGATCGCCGCACGCTGCGGCGGGCAGCCGCGTCTCCCCCTCTGTCAGCCCGCCTGCTGCGGTTATTCTGCTCAGTGCCGTGGCGCACGACTGGCCGGTCGCCAGCGGCCTGTTACACTTCTGATAAGCATAAATCAGGAGCAGACATGAAATTAGGCTTTGCATGTAAGTATCTCAACCCCGAGGGTAAACAGTTTTTCCCGTTTCGCGCGACCACCCGTAAACGCTTCTTGAGTTTATCGCACGACGAGCGCTATCAGCTGCTGTATGAGATCACCGTCACCAACCTCAATCATCTCTTCCTGACGCTGGAGCAGCTGGCGACCTTACCGCCGTCCCTCAGAATGATGCGTATCGGCAGCGATCTGCTGCCTCTCTACACGGTGCCCGAAGCCGCACCGCTGTTTGCTGAATTTCTGCCGGCCCTCCATTCACAGTTTGCCCGCTGCGGCGAGCTGGCGCGGACGCATCAGATCCGGCTCTCCTTCCATCCGGGGCAGTACACCGTGCTGGCCTCCGACAACCCTGATGTGGTGACGCGCGCGCTGGAGGATGTGGAGTATCACACCCTTTGTGCCTGCCTGATGGGCTACGGCAAAACCTTCCAGGATTTTAAAATCAACATCCATATGAACGGCAAAGCGGGCTTCGACGGCTTTAAGCAGTCGTTTAACCGGCTCAGCCCGGAAGCGCGGCGGATGCTGACGGTGGAGAACGATGAGATCTCCTGCTCGCTGGAGGATGTGCTGCAGGCGGCGCCGCTCTGTCCGGTGGTGCTGGATATCCATCATCACTGGGTAAAAGAGAGCGCGTTTATCCAGCCCGATGATGCGCGTGTGGCAAGAGTGATTGAATCCTGGCGCGGCGTGCGTCCGGTGCTGCACTATTCGATTTCGCAGGAGGGGATCATTCCGGCACAGGGCTGGCCCGATCAGCAGCAGCTGGGGGTGAGCAAAAGCAAACTGCGGGCGCACTCCGATTATTTCTTTAATCCGACGCTGAATGCGTGGGCGCTGTCGTTCCGGGAGTTCGACATCATGTGCGAAGTGAAGATGAAGAATCTGGCGCGCGAACCGCTCTTCGAGTGGGGGATAGCGCAGCAGCTGGTGGCCGACCCGCAGGCGGAATCGGCCGGGGAACAGCCGGTTAAATAATGGCGACGCCGCCGGTCACGGCGAGGGTGGCCCCTGAAATGTAGCTGGACTCATCGCTGGCCAGCATCACATAGGTGGGTGCCAGCTCCGCAGGCTGACCGGCACGCTGCAGCGGCACTTCGCTGCCGAAATTCTTCACCTGCTCAACCGGCATGGTCGAGGGGATCAGCGGCGTCCAGATCGGACCGGGTGCGACAGCATTGGCCCGGATCCCTTTTTCAGCCAGCAGGGCCGCCAGGCCGCCGGAAAAGTTGACGATGGCGGCCTTGGTGGCGGAGTAGGCGAGCAGCTTCGGCTTCGGCTGGTCGGCATTGATGGAGGCGGTATTAATGATCGACCCGCCCGCCGGCATATGCCGCGTGGCTGCTTTGCTGAGGTAGAACATCGCATAGAGGTTGGTCTTCATCGTCCGATCAAACTCATCATCGCTGATCGCATCCAGCGATTCGCGCGTCATCTGATAGGCCGCGTTGTTCACCAGAATATGGATTTCGCCAAATGCCTCGACGGCCTGGTCGACCAGCGCGTTGCAGTGTGACGCCTCGGTAATGTCGCCGGGCACCAGCAGCGCCTTCTGGCCCGCAGCCTCAACCAGCCGGGCGGTATCCTGCGCATCCTCGTGCTCATCAAGATAGGAAATCAGCACATCGGCGCCTTCGCGGGCAAACGCAATGGCAACGGCCCGGCCGATGCCGGAGTCGCCGCCGGTAATAATCGCTTTTTTACCCGCCAGACGGCCTGAACCCTGATAGCTCTCTTCGCCGTGATCGGGCTGAGGCTGCATCGCGGCGGTGCTGCCAGGCCAGCTCTGCTGCTGTTCTGCGAAAGGGGGCTGTGGACGCTGAGTGGATGACATGACGTTTTCTCCATAAAAGACAGGGTAAGCCGGTCCGGGCATCAGGCCCGGACCGGTGCGCGATCAGGGTTTTGGTGGGGTGATGCCGTCAATCTGCTCTGACTGGGCGCCGGAACCGGGACGGGCGTTACCGAGCAGCGGCTCATCGCCCAGAATATCGGGCTGCTGTTTCGCGCTGAACTGCCCCCGGCCATCGTAAGCCGGACCGCTGCTCCAGCGGCCTTCCGGCAGCGGCTTATCCAGCGAGGTATTCAGGCAGTAATAGGCGTGCTCCTGCGCTTCATGCTCCTGCGGGAAGCTGTTCGGGATCGGCAGCGAGGCGTTCAGACCGCCCATCTCTTCGATGACGGCCAGCCACTGCTGCTGGTGCAGGGTGTCACGGGCGATCAGGAAGGAGAGGAAATCCTTCATGCCCTTATCTTCGGTCATGTTGTAGAGCCGGGTCGCCAGGACGCGGCCGGTCGCTTCTGCGGTGACGTTCGCCAGCATGTCAGCGGCCACGTTGCCGGAGGCGTAGATGTGGCTCATATCAAACGGCATGCCGTTGGCGTTGACCGGCATCGCCGCCAGCCCCGACGAGAGGATATGGCGCGGATTCATGCCGCCCAGAATGGCGTTGACCACCGGATCTTTCGCCGACGCTTCCTGATACGAGAGCGGGGCGCCTTCAAGGTTCAGTGCCACGGCGTAGCCCAGCATTTCGATATGGCTCAGCTCTTCCGTCGCGGTCGAGATCAGCAGATCGCGGATCCGGACATCTCCCCGCGCGCCCATCGCCTGGAAAAAATATTGCATCGCTACACGAATCTCACCCTCGACGCCGCCGATGGCCTGCTGGAGCAGCATGGCAAACTCAGGATCGGGTTTTTCCACACGAACCGGGAATTGAAGTTTTGATGAATGATGAAACATGATTATTTTCCTCGTCTGTGTTTGCAGTGGATGCAGAAAAAGCCTGGACACAGATAACGGATAAATAAAGCGGAACGAGAGCAATTAACCGGGATTGATGGTGAAATAATCGGCAAAATAGCCTTTAAGCGGAGCGATATAGGGTTATGTGTGCGGCGTCAGCACGGTGCCGGGAAGGGGATGCAGGTGCGGGGAGGGGCAGAAATAAAAAAGCCCCAAAAAATGGGGCCGATTCCGGTCGGGAAATGCATCCGTGCTAATTCGCGTTCCCTCATAACAGACACAGGTTATCAGCTGTCGCTGGTCACCGACGCGCGCTGAAGAACGTGTTCAAGCGCCTGACGGTAGATATCCTGCTTCATCACGTCACGTTCGCTCTCCAGGTGGTGAATCAGGCCCAGTACGATATCTTTATCGGAAACGTGGGCTTTTGCGCGAGCGAGTTCGGCATGGACGGCAGTAATTACCTGCTGTTCCGTGCTCAGCGCGGTACCAGAGTTCATGAAGTAATCAGAAATCTGAGACTCTGTGTTCATCGTTGTTTGCATGGTCAGGCCTCATAAAAAATTGGGGAGACAGGTTTATTGCGTTCCGCTAAGCGACTGACGCAAAAAAAATTGCATCTGAAGGTGGAAATCCACAACACCTTCAGATGCGGTGCAAGGCACCTTTCGTTACGAGTGATTTAATATCACGAGGTAAAGTTATACAAGATTGGCAAACTTGTACAACGAAATTTGACAAAAATTTTCTGGTCGGTGGTGTATCTGAAATGCATCTTTAAGGGCTATTATGGCGATAGTTCTATTAAACTATCAAATACAATGGGTTATGATTATTCTCTGTGAGCGGGGGATTTCAGGGGCTGGCGATGCAGGATATTTTACCGCTACAGCAGGGTGCTGAACCGCGTTTCTGACGGCGGATCGCCGCAAAACCTGTACAGGTTTCAGGGCGGAAAATGTGCAGGATCGTATCCGGCTGTCGCATTCCTGTCCGTCCGGCACGCGGCTCAGCATAATTCACTTCACACCTCCGGTTCAGACAGCTAAGGTTGACCCCTTATCCATTACAAGGAAACGATCATGGTCCACGACTATTTCGCGATCCCCGCTGCGGGCATCACCCAGGAACAACACAAACGCGCGGTTGCTGTCGCGGCTGCGCTCTCTGTCGCAAAAGAGTCCGTCAGCGCCTCAACTTCCGCAACCGGCTCGAAGACCTCCTGGGATCTGCAGGCTGTGGCGAATGAAATAGCGAATCTGGCCGATGCGATTCAGGATGCGCTGGAGAGTGACAGCGGAATGTAATGCCGGGACGTGCGCCTGACGCGGTGGCCGCAGGCCGGGGCAGCGTTCAGCCGTGCCGGTTCAATCCGGCAGGCAGACGCTGCCGGAAGGGCGTTTATTCCATGCCGGGAGGCTCATACTTAATATACTGCCGCAGGGCATCATGAATGGCCTGATTATTTCCCTCGTCCAGTCCGCGGTCGGCATATTCCTTCGCCAGCGCCGCCAGTACATCGTCAAATTTGCCTTTGTAATTGAGATTATTCAGCGCTATTTGCTGCCCCAGTATCGCCTTTAATACCGTGGTCTCAACCGTTAGCTGTGCCACCGTCTTTTCCAGTTTTCTGATGCGCTCGTCGTCTGCCATAACTCCTCCATGCCTGAAAAAAAAGCAGAATAACCCGCTCACCGGTCATATTCAAACCGCTCTCCGGACCGGAAAGCAGATGTCAGATTTTCCTTAAGTCAGAATCATTCACGGCGTCATTAATAAGTGGCATTACTGTAAGCCGATGACGGAAATATTTCACCGCTGCGTTGAAAGTAACCCGTTTTTGTTTACTATCCCGGCAATGAAAAAAGGGCGATTAAAAAAAAGTGTCGGGTCATCAGAGGCTTTACTTAAAAAAGGGCCAGGTCACTTGATTAAAAGGGGGAATAGCTATTACTGTATTTATATACAGTAATCTGAAAAAGGAGTGAAATTGTGGAATTCATTAAACCTGCGGACATTCGCGCTATCCTGCCTCTGCCGCTCTATATCGAACGTGTGCCCTGCGGCTTTCCCTCTCCGGCGCAGGATTATGTTGAGCAGCGCATCGATCTGAATGCGCTGATGGTCCAGCATCCCAGCGCCACCTATTTTGTCCGCGTCAGCGGCGAGTCGATGATTGAGGCGGGCATTAATGATGGCGATATGCTGGTGGTCGACAGCTCCCTTACCGCCGCCCACGGCGATATTGTGGTCGCCGCCGTCGACGGCGAGTTCACCGTTAAGCGTCTTCAGCTTCACCCCTGCCTGCAACTGATGCCGATGAATACTCAATTCAAACCGATCGCTATCCGGACCGAAGATGTGCTGGAGGTGTTTGGTGTTGTCACCTTTGTGATTAAAGCGACGCACTGATGCGGTACGCGGTTTAACGCAACGCCGCCGCCCGGATGCGGGCGCGAGGCGCATTGCCGGTGAGCCTGAGGTTCGCGCAGGCTCACCGGCGGCATGCAGGGCGCCTCTCTCCGCCGGAGCGCGCGCGAACAGGTCGTGAACTGACCCTGCCTGTGACCCGTGCGGCCGCGGCTCTGTGAACGTCTCAGCGGCCGGGTGCTGGCTCGTCAACGCTGCCGCTATTTTGCGACAGGCAGATCCTGATAGCGGGTGGTATAGGCCGGAGAGAGCATGTCGCGCTTCATTGCCCAGGCCTTCTGGACACCCTGACCGGCAAACCACAGCTTCGCTTTGCCACTCTGGTTCAGGCCATCGACCACGCGCATCAGCGCCTCACTGTCAGGGCGGGGCTGAAACTCATCAAAAAGAGTAAGCTGCGTCACGCCCTGGCTGTAGAAGTCACCCAGCGTGACGCCCGCCTTCATGTAGCGGCAGCCCTCCAGCCAGATACGATCCAGCGCGTCGATCGCCACGCGGATGATGTCGCGGGTATCGCAGGTCGGAAACGGTAACTGCGCCATCGCCTGATTGCCATAAAAGGCTTCGCCCTCCGCATGCGGACTGGTGCGAACAAAAACGGTCACCTGGCGACAGTACTGCCCCTCCAGACGAAGTTTCTCGGCCGCTCTTACCGCATAGTTGCAAACCGCTTCCCGCATGTCCGCATAAGTCGTGATGCGCGCTGAAAAGGAGCGGGAGCACATGATTTGCTGTTTAGTGGGCGGGCAGGACTCCAGATCCAGGCATGACTCGCCGCGCAGCTCCCTGACGGTGCGCTCCAGCACGACATTGAAGTGCTTCCGGATCACCCAGGTGCTCTGGTCCGCTAAATCTTTTGCGGTCATGATGCCCATACCATTCAGTTTCTGGCTGATGCGGCGACCCACGCCCCAGACATCCTCCACCGGTATCAGCGCCATCAGCTTCTTCTGGCGTTCCACACTGGAGAGATCGACGACACCGCGCGTTTTTGACCACTTTTTGGCGGCATGATTAGCCAGTTTTGCCAGGGTTTTGGTTTGCGCAATGCCGACACCGACGGTCAGATGAGTATCCTGCTTAATGCGGTTACGGATCTCGTGTCCGAACTCTTCCAGCACACGGCAATGGTGAACCCCGGTCAGATCGACGAAGGCCTCATCGATTGAATAGATCTCAACGGCAGGAGAGATCGCCTCCAGCGTGGTCATTATCCGGTTACTCATATCCGCGTAGAGCGTGTAGTTAGAGCTAAATACGTGCACATTCAGGCGCTGCAGCTCATCTTTTATTTTGAAATAGGGCGCACCCATTTTTATTCCGAGTTTTTTTGCCTCGGCGGAGCGGGAGATAATACAGCCATCGTTGTTACTCAGAATACAGACGGGCTTACCTCTCAGATCGGGCCTGAAGACGGTTTCGCACGAGGCATAGAAGGCGTTGACATCAACCAGGGCGAACATCAGCGACCTGCAGCCTGCGGTGGATAATCAGCAACCTGCTGGTCTGTCATGCGGTGACGGGCGCGGCATGATGGGAGCAGAACTGAGTGAGATGTTGCGGGTCTGAAAACGAGCATAGCCGGGCCTTAATAATCACTGTATATAAATACAGTATTACTGATTGGCCGTTTCGGTCAAGCCAGCAGAGGCGATCGGCCTTTCATTTCCTGAAAAGGGGGAAGGGGGCACTGAAGGACGTCCGCTAAAAGCTTTTTTTAACACGCGTAAAATGATTCGGGAGGTTATGCTTTTCCTGGTTCGATGAGCAGTTAATCATCGGGTTGTTAAGGTCTGTAACCAGGTAGATATCATGAATTTTACCCAGTTTGAAGCCAGAGTGAGGCAGTGGCCCGCCATCTCTTTCACTACCATCATCCTGTCCCGTCATCATACCGACTATGAGATCTATGCGATCGACGATAGCAGCGCGGTAAAAACCCGGCTCTATTTATGCCAGGCGGATAACGAAAATCATGCCAGCCTGTTAATAAAGCAATTCACCTTCTGGCTGATGAAAATCAATGCTGCGCAGCGCGCCGGGCAGGAAGAAAAAGACAGCACAGAGATACCGTTATTGTCTGAATAAGCGCAGATTAGGCTACGGCGGAGCCCCTGCCGGAGAGCGGGCAGAACCAGCGGATACGGGGTCTGCGGGCAGCATGGCCGGTGGCGGGGCGGGTGCAGATGACGCGCTGTCGCGCCAGCCATCTATACTTGATGCCCGTGCCTGGGATAGAATCCCTGTCGATTTTGACAGGAATGCACGATCTCAGACCGGTAACGATGATCACGACAGCCATAGCGCATAAAAACAGAGAGCGGGGACGCCCCAGAGAGTTCGACATCGAACAGGCTCTGGATAACGCCATGACCGTTTTCCGGCAAAAAGGGTATCACGCGGCCTCGATAACCGATCTGGGTGAGGCGATGAACCTCTCCGCAGGCAGCATCTACAAAGCCTTCAAAGATAAACGTTCGCTGTTCATGCTGGTGTTCGAGCGCTACCTGGCGCTGCGTAACGCCGATCTGCGTCGTCGTCTGGCGCCCTGCGTCAGCGGACGGGAAAAAGTCACCGAACTCTTGCAGTTCTATCTGGACTCGGCCCGGGCAGCAGAGGGACGGCGCGGCTGTCTGGTCGTCGCCAGCGCGATTGCGCTACAAACCCTGGATGCGGCGATGGCACAGCGCATCAACGACGTGGTTCAGCGTAATCAGCGCTTTCTGGTGACGCTGCTGGAGCTGGGGAAGAAGGATGGCTCAATCGATAATACGCTGGACAGTGAAGCGGCAGCCGGTCTGATCCTCTGCATCGCCTTTGGTATGCGGGTGGTGGGCAAGGTCGGTGACGTGACCAATGAGCAGGAGACGCTGGCACTGGCACTGAAAGTGCTGGGATAATTGCGGTCAGAACGCCCGCCATCCTCTGCGGCCTGCCGCTTTCGCAACGGGCTTCTCCTCATCCTCACATCCAAGCCCTTTCACCGGGCAAAAATCGCCTCATCATCCCGATCCGCCCGCAGGCCACAGGAATCTGTCGGCGCAACATGACGCCGGTATCAAGGAGAAAGAGCAGGTGGCGGTCGCTTAACGCCCGAACAGCAGGCCGATCAGCGTACGGTAGTGACGCTCTTCCTCTTCTGTCGAGGCGGTTTCAAGCCGAAGCAGAAGCTTGGTGCAAATCGATTTGCGATTCACATTCATTCCGGCATGCAGAATTTCAACCACCACCTGTCCCAGCGTCTCTTGCTGTGAAGGCAGGCTTGCCGCGTTAAAATAACGGGCAATATCGTCTGCCGTCCGCGGCAGTCTCTGGTTCGGGTACATGGTTTATTTCCTGAAAGGTGGTGTAAAAACGTTCGGTCAGGCGCGAAGTTATACAAAAACGAGTGATCTGTACAGCTATTTCGGCGATGTCCGGATGATTTTTATTCATGCCCGGAAATCGGGACAGCGAAACGGCAAAACCGGTAAGCGAAACGTGACGGATGGGTGCCAGAAAACGGGCTGGCACCCGGCGCAGAACGACCGTCAGAACGGCAAAAGATCACCGGTAATCTTTGAGGAAAGCCGGTGCCTGCCCGGTTTCGACCAGCCAGTTAAGTTCGGCCCGATCGCGCGAAGAGGCATCCACAAAACTTTTCAGCCAGTTACGTGCATCGGCAATCTGCGCAACGCGCTCGTCGCTCTGCTCGTTCTCCGCCATCACGCCCAGCTGTCGAATCAGGGACGCCAGGGTAATTTCCTGCTCTTCAAAGGCCAGATTAATGGTGGCTTCCCCGAGAATAATATGGCCGACATCTTTTTCATGATAAATCATCTGCTACCTCCTGATTAAATAGCGACACTGACAGTTTAGTGAACCGCGCGCCGGACTAAAAGCCCACGGCGACAGGGGCAGGAGGCGCAGAATTGCTGAAAATAAACGGAACCTTTAAGCGCAACGATAAACAGCTAAAAGCTAAGCATAAAATCAGGCACAGATTGAGAGACTGGCGAAGGCTGAACAGTCAGGGTGGTTAAAAGAGGCAAGCTGGCCTGAAATTCAGATAAGCAAAAAGCCCGGCTTCTTTCCTTTTGTCAAATTCATCGCGGTACGCGACAGAAATACCGGATGAAGAGGGCGATGCCGTCACATCCGTGCGGCGACGCTTTCGCCGTCGCTGCAGGCAAAAATAAAGCCGCCCACGGGCGGCTTTATTTATCAGGCGACAGCAGCAGGTTTATTTGCGCGGAACTTCAGAAACCGCTTTAACGTCTGCTTTATTGATCTGTTGCTTCACACCATTGGCATCGGTGTAGGCCAGCAGGCCGGCGTCAGACTCAGAAGGCTTGCCATCACTGATGATGGTCCGGCCGTCGTTGGTCTGAATTGCATAGCTGGTACGGGTGCAGCCGGTTAATACGGTCATACCGATCAACGCGGCGAGAGGCAGAATCAGCGCTTTTTTCATCTTATTCACCTTATATTAGTTGTCGAGTTCACTCATATTACTAATCTCATTGCGATTAATTTGCTCGGTTTTTCCGGTCTGAGCATCGCGATAAGAAACCAGCCCCGTATCTGAATCAATCTGGGGTTTTCCATCAGTAACAATTGTGCGGCCATCAGTGGTCTTAATCGATTGATTCGAGGCGCAACCCGCCAGCGTACCTAAAGAAAGCGCCAGCAGAGCGATGGCCGACAGGGATTTCATTTTCATTTTTTCAACTCCGTGAATTTTATCCAGACCTCTACAGCATAGACCGCTTTATCGTATTTGCTGGTCGCCTCACGCTTCGGTGGCGGCTTTTTAAACAAAAATGGCAGGTGCGCGGGAAATTAGCGGGTGGCGCGCCAAAAAATCGCATTTATTGCAAATTCCAGCCGCCGTTAATAGCCGCGCAGAGATCAGGGCTGATGGCCGGAATAAAAGAAAAGAGGACGGAATATAAACGGGCCAAGTCAGCGGCCATTACGGGAGTGGACACGGTTTGTCACCGGATAACAGCCCGATGCTGCCGGAGATGAGGGGCGCCAGCCGGGGACGACAGGCCGTCGGCCCCGGCTGATGGCATCAGAGCACGGAATCTTCGCCCGCTTTGGCGGCCGCTTTTTCCGCTTTCATCGCGCTGACCGGATCAGAGGCGCTCAGCCAGCGATCAAATTTCTGGTAGGTGTCGATAAAGGTTTTAAAGTAGCTGCTGGCGATGGTGGCGTTCTCTTTGTGGTTCATAAACGCCACGGCCAGCTTGAAAGCATCTTCGTTATCAAATTTCATCTCTCATTCCCCTTGCTTAAGATGTATAGAGCGTAGCCTGAGAACAGGGGCTGTGCATTCAGACAACCACCTGAAAATGCGCAATAATTCATGCCGGCTGACGCCATCGGCCCGATTGGCGTCGATTCTCACTTCCTTCACGCCGAATCCTTCTTATAATGCCAGCTTCACTCGCAAAGGAGACCCGCTTATGTTGAAAGGATTAACCGTGGCTGCTGTGCTGCTGCTGTCGGGCTGTAGCCTGATGCATAAACAGCCACTGGCAGCGCAGACCCTGCACTATCGCTGCGGAACCCTGCCTCTGACCGTCATGCTGGATGAGACGAAGGAACAGGTCAGCTTTATCATGGATGGTCAGCCGCTGACGCTGAAGCAGACGGTATCCGCCTCCGGCGCCCGCTACAGCGACGGCACCTATGTTTTCTGGTCCAAAGGCAACGGCGCGTTTATCGAACGTAACGATAAAATTGTCGTCAATGATTGTGAGCTGCAACCTGCCAGCTGACTTTTTATCTGAATAGGCGAGCATCATGAGTGACAGCGAAACGCTACACACCATTGCCCATCTGCGGCGTGAATATACCCGCGGCGGCCTGCGTCGTAAGGATCTGCCGGACACTCCGCTGGCACTGTTTGAACAGTGGCTGGGTCAGGCCTGTGAGGCAAAACTGCCCGATCCGACGGCCATGACCGTGGCTACCGTGGATGAAACGGGGCAGCCCTGGCAGCGTATCGTGCTGCTGAAACATTTCGATGCCCAGGGCATGGTGTTTTACACCAACCTCGGCAGCCGCAAAGCCCTGCAGCTGGCGCAGAACCCGCGCATCTGTCTGCACTTCCCCTGGCACTTTCTGGAGCGTCAGGTGATGGTGCTGGGCGAAGTGGAAAAGCTGTCGCCGCTGGAGGTGCTGAAATATTTCCACAGCCGTCCGCGCGACAGCCAGATCGGTGCCTGGGTGTCGAAGCAGTCGAGCCGGATTTCGGCGCGCGGGATTCTGGAAGGCAAGTTCCTTGAGCTTAAACAGAAGTTCCAGCAGGGCGATGTGCCACTGCCGAGCTTCTGGGGCGGCTACCGGGTGAAATTTCATACGATGGAGTTCTGGCAGGGCGGCGAACATCGCCTTCACGATCGCTTCATCTATCAGCGCGACCACGACGGCTGGAAAATCGACCGTCTGGCACCCTGAATCTGCATGATTCCCCTATCAGCGCTGGCACAGAAAGCGTCAGCGCTTTATGCTATAGCCCTCATTTTTTTGGTTCCGCAACTCAGCGGAAAGCTGTGTACCAGCATAGGTGCAGTCTGATCAATTTGGAGTCAGTAATGACCAGCAGTAACCTGATACAACAATTGCAGGAGAGGGGCCTTATCGCCCAGGTGACGGACGAAGACGCGTTAACAGAGAAACTGGCGCAGGGGCCAATTTCGCTCTATTGCGGCTTTGACCCCACTGCTGACAGCTTGCATTTGGGCCATCTGGTACCGCTGCTCTGCCTGAAGCGTTTTCAGGATGCCGGACATAAGCCGGTGGCACTGGTCGGGGGCGCAACCGGCCTGATCGGCGACCCGAGCTTCAAAGCCGCAGAGCGTAAACTTAATACCAGCGAAACCGTCGGTGAATGGGTTGAAAAGATCCGCCAGCAGGTGGCCCCGTTCCTCGACTTCGATTGTGGCAGCAACAGCGCCATCGCCGCGAACAACTATGACTGGTTTGGCAGCATGAACGTGCTGACCTTCCTGCGTGATATCGGCAAGCACTTCTCCGTTAACCAGATGATCAACAAAGAAGCGGTGAAGCAGCGTCTGAACCGTGACGATCAGGGTATCTCCTTTACCGAGTTCTCCTACAATCTGCTGCAGGGTTATGACTTTGCCTGCCTGAACGAGCGTTACGGCGTCAGCCTGCAGATCGGCGGTTCTGACCAGTGGGGCAACATCACCTCCGGTATCGATCTGACCCGTCGTCTGCATCAGAACCAGGTCTTTGGCCTGACCGTTCCGCTGATCACCAAGTCTGACGGCACCAAATTTGGTAAAACCGAAGGCGGCGCAGTCTGGCTGGACGCGAAGAAAACCAGTCCGTACAAGTTTTATCAGTTCTGGATCAACACCGCCGACGCGGATGTCTACCGCTTCCTGAAATTCTTCACCTTCATGAGCATTGACGAGATCAATGCGCTGGAAGAAGAGGACAAAAACAGCGGCGCCGCGCCACGGGCACAATATGTGCTGGCAGAGCAGGTGACGCGTCTGGTGCATGGCGAGGCGGGCCTGTCGGCGGCAAAACGTATCACGGCCAGCCTCTTCTCCGGCTCCGTCAGCGACATGACCGAAGCGGACTTCGAGCAGCTGGCGCAGGATGGTATGCCAACCATCGCGCTGAGCGCAGACGATGACCTGCAGCAGGCGCTGGTGAAGGCCGAGCTGGTGCCATCCCGTGGTCAGGCGCGCACCATGATCGGTTCAAATGCCGTCTCTCTGAACGGCGAAAAACAGTCCGATGCGGAATACCGCTTCAGCGACAGCGACAAACTGTTCAACCGCTATACGCTGCTGCGTCGCGGCAAGAAACACTACTGCCTGATTAACTGGCAGTAAGCTTTCAGGGCCGGTTTCCGGCCCTTTTTTTATGGCAAGGCAGACAGGGCAAACACGTGAAAAATATTTTAGCGATTCAGTCGCATGTTGTTTTTGGTCATGCCGGTAACGCGGCGGCTGAGTTTCCGATGCGCCGCCTGGGCGCCAACGTCTGGCCGCTGAATACCGTGCAGTTTTCCAACCATACGCAATATGGCCACTGGACCGGCACGGTGATGCCGGCAACGCATTTAACCGACATCGTTAAAGGCATTGCAGACATCGACCGCCTGAAGACCTGTGACGCGGTGCTGAGCGGCTATCTGGGATCGGCGGAGCAGGGTGAACAGATTCTGCAGATTGTTCGTCAGGTGAAAGCGGCGAATCCCAACGCCTGGTACTTCTGCGATCCGGTCATGGGCCATCCTGAGAAAGGCTGCATTGTGGCACCGGGCGTCGCGGAGTTTCACTGCAAAATGGCGATGCCCGCCAGTGACATCATCGCGCCGAACCTGCTTGAGCTGGAGATGCTGAGCGAACGCACCGTGACGGATGTTGATGCGGCGGTGGAGGCTGCACGGGCACTGATTGCCCAGGGGCCGCGCGTCGTGCTGGTGAAACACCTTGCGCGCGCCGGTCGCCGCAGCGATCGCTTTGAGATGCTGCTGGTCACGGCGGAGGACGCCTGGCATATCAGCCGTCCGCTGGTCGATTTCGGCGTGCGTCAGCCGGTCGGCGTCGGCGATCTTACCAGCGGCCTGCTGCTGGTGAATCTGCTGCACGGCAAATCGCTGCAGGATGCGCTGGAGCACGTTACGGCGGCGGTTTATGAGGTGATGCTGAAAACCCATCAGATGGGCGAGTATGAGCTGCAGCTGGTCGCGGCGCAGGATGCTATCGCCTCGCCGGTGCACCACTTCGCGGCAGAAAAACTGTAATGCATCAGGGCCGGTTAACCGGCCCTGTTCTCTCAGGCTAAACCTTCCGCTTTCAGCGCCGCCTGTACCGCAGGCCGTTCCGCCACGCGTTCAAACCAGGCCTCCAGCGCCGTCAGGCCGGACAAATCCAGACCCAGCGCCTTTGCCCAGCGCGTCACCACAAACAGATAGGCATCCGCCACGCTGAAATGCAGCCCCATCAGCCACTGTCTGTCACGCAATGACTCATCCACATAGCGAAACTTCGCTTCCAGCTGGCTGCGGGTCTGCGCCTTCACCTCATCGGTGTAGCCGGGACGGAACAGCGGGCCGAAGCTTTTGTGCAGCTCGCTGCCGATGTAGCTGAGCCACGCCACGGTGTGATAGCGGGTCAGGCTGCCGACCGGCGCCAGCAGATGGCGATCGGGCTTGAGGTCTGCCAGATACTGCACAATCGCGACGCCTTCGGTCAGTACGCTGCCGTCGCTGAACTGCAGCGCAGGCACCTGGCCTTTGGGATTGATCTGGCGAAAGTCATCGCCCTGTTCGGTGAGTTTGGTGGCCAGGTCGACGCTCACCTGGGTGAAGTCGAGCCCGCATTCGCGCATAACAATGTGGGGAGAGAGAGAGCAGGCTCCTGCTTTGCAAAACAGTTTCATGACCATGTACTCCTTGTTGCAATGGGATCACAGCATAGTAAAGACTCAGGATGGAATTACCAGTGATAAGGATCAGGGATCTGCGCGTCGCGGCGATCGGCCATAAAAAAGCCGGGCAGAGCCCGGCTGAGTTATCTGGTGGTTATCGGGACTGCGCGTTATTTTTTCGCGTCCGTATCCAGGGTCATCCGGTTCAGCAGCGGCGCCGTGATCAGCATCAGCAGGGCGATGACCGCCGTGACGATACCGATCTGCTGGAACACGCGGCTGTAGGTCGCCAGGGAGATCAGCGGATCGGTGACGTTTTCCGGCACCGCCATCAGGTTAGCCACTTTACCGGCAATCACCGCCGCGCCAGCGGTGGTCAGGAACCAGGAGCCCATGATGAAGCCCATCAGACGCTGAGGCACCAGCTGTGCCACCATCGCCAGGCCGAGACCTGAGATCATCAGCTCACCGATACTCTGCAGCGCATAGCTCAGGATCAGCCAGTTAACGGAAACGATACCGGCGTCGCTGGCAAATTTTGCTCCTACCGGCAGCACCAGGAAGGCACCGGAGCAGAGCACCATACCGAGGGCAAACTTATGCGGCATCGGCAGCTTATCGCCCAGCTTGTTGTAGAGCGCCGCCAGCAGCGGACTGGCCAGCATGATCCAGAACGGGTTCAGCGCCTGGAACTGCTCGGGCGCAAACGTAATGCCGAGAATGGTGTGCTCAACGTTGCGGATAGCAAAGAAGTTGAGTGAGGTTGGCATCTGCATGTAGAGCACGAAGAACAGGATCGCTTCGACCATCAGCAGGAAGGCCACGATCATCTTACGGCGCGCCGCGCCCTGCAGCGCAAAGGCTTCTTTAGCGAAGACCAGCACGATGCCCAGCGCAATCACCGCCAGCACCAGACGGGCGATAGCCTGATGATGCAGCATCCAGTTGGCCAGAGCGATCAGCACGACCACGCCAACCAGCGTCATCAGCAGTTTGCCGACCTGCAGCGGCGCGAAGTCCGGCTTAGAGCCGTAATCTTTCACCATGCGCTTGCAGAACAGGAAGTTGAACAGGGTGATGACCAGACCGATGACGCAGAGCGAGAAGGCCACGCTGTAACCATACTTTGCCGCCAGCCAGGGTGTCAGCATCATCGAGAAGAGCGAACCGATATTGATCGACATATAGAACATGGTGAAAGCACCGTCGATACGCGGGTCATCTTTTTCATAGCAGGTGGAGAGCAGCGAAGAGGGGTTCGCCTTGAACAGGCCGCTGCCCACGGCGATTGTCGCCATACCGGTGTAGACGATGCTGACGTTATGGCCGGAGAAGGCCACCTGCGCATACCCCAGCGCCAGAACCAGCACGCCCAGCACGATCACACGCTTGGTGCCCAGCACCTTATCGCCCAGCCAGCCGCCGATGGCGACCAGTCCATAGACCAGCGCACTGAATGAAGAGAACAGGGTGATAGAGTCTGATTCAGACAATCCCAGCTGCTTCACCAGGTAAACCGCCATGATGGCCTGCAGGCCATAGAAGCCAAAACGTTCCCATAACTCAATCGAGAAGATTAAGTAAAACGCCTTTGGCTGTTTAAACGCATTGAGACTGACAGCCTCATCAGTGTGTTTGTTTGCAGTTGACACATGTACCTCAGTTTTTTCATACCCTGTTTCGGGACAGCAATTAAGTCCGCGTCGTGTGAGTTTTCCACGCGCGAGATTGTTATTAGAAGGGAAAAGGGGCGACTAATTTGGCTGATTACGGGCGGCAGGGCAAGAATTTTCTGACAACCAGCCTGAGCTGATAATGTAGCGTTAAAAACCGTGTAATAAGCTGTTGATTAGTTTTTAATTTTGATGAGTAGCGCTGAATAAGCACGATCCGACTGAATCTTCGTTCGTCGCTGGATGAAATTGATATTAACTGCTAATGAAAGATTCTGTGGATGAATCGTTTACCGGAGCGCAGATCGCCAGCACAGACGGGCAGTCACAGCGCTTTTTTCCAGCGATCTGAATAAAGCGTGACCATTTTGCGGTCCGGGACGCTGAAAAAATGCACGATGCGCGATCGACCCCACAATTTGCGGATTTAATTCAGTAAACAAAAGAAGAAACCGATTGCGTCGCACCGGAGAGGCAGAGAACCGTCGGACTGACGCGCAGAACAGGGTGCAGTCACCCGTCATGAATCGCACCGCGGCAGACGCCGCCTGTCCGGTCGCGGCTTTAGCGGCGCAGGGGCGAGGATCCCGGCAGTAAATGACAAAAAATTAACGATCGTGTAACCTTCGGCTTTCCCTGAAAAGGATCTGCCCATGTCATTCCTGCGTCTCTTTCTGGTGGGAGACTACCGCGCCAGCGCGGTCGCGCACCAGGCCATTCCCCCTGCAATCGAGCGTGCTGCCCGCAGCCTGAACATTACCGCTGAAACCACCTGGGTCGCCACCGGGCGACTCGATGAGACCAACCTGACGGCGTGCGACGCGCTCTGGGTGGTGCCGGGCAGTCCCTATCACAACGACAGCGGCGTCTACGACGCTATTCGCTGGGCGCGGGAGAGCGGCAAGCCGTTCCTCGGCTCCTGTGGCGGATTTCAGTACGCGGTGATTGAGTATGCCCGTAACGTCCTGGGCTGGCAGGATGCCGGGCATGCCGAAACCGACACCGGCGGGCGCAGCGTTATCGCGCCATTAAGCTGTTCGCTGCTGGAGCAGCGCGGTGCGGTGAGGTTCGAACCCGGTTCGCGTATCGCCACCGCCTACGGCGCGCTGGAGAGCGATGAGGGCTATCACTGCAACTTTGGCGTTAACCCGGCGTTCAGTGCAGCACTGGGTGAGAAGACGCTGCGGATCACGGCCTGGGATGAGGCGGGTGATGTCCGCGGCGTGGAGTTGCCGGATCATCCCTTTTTTGTGGCAACGCTGTTCCAGTCGGAACGGGCGGCGCTGCAGCAAAAACTCTCACCGCTGGTGGTGGCCTGGATGCAGGCCGCGCTGGCGCAGCAGTAGGGGCGGCGCATCGTATTAAGTGACACTGTCACATAAAAGCGATGCGTCTCAGAACGGCTGACAGCCTGTCAGCCGAACTGACGGCGCTGGGCAATTTCTTCCGCGCGCAGCAGCAGCGCCTGCAAATCATCCTCATCAATATCCAGCAGCTCACCCCCCTGTAGCGCCTGATGCAGGTCGTCACGCGTCAGCGGCACCGGCATTGCGACCGGCTCCGGCTTCACCTCTTCGGGAGCCAGCGGATGCGGATAGCGCCGCCCCGCCAGATTGTTAAACAGCAGTGCCAGCAGCGCCAGAATCAGGGAGTTGAGCAGAACGGGCGTCAGCACAAAGTGATAGCCCAGTTGCTGCACCGCCGGGCCGCCCAGAACAGCGGTCAGCGCCACCGCGCCGCCGGGCGGGTGCAGACAGCGCAGCTGAAACATCAGGAGTATGGCGACGCAGGCCGCGACGCCGCAGGCGATAGCCGGATCGGGAATGAGCTGACAGACCACAACGCCCGTCAGCGCCGAGAGGCTGTTACCGCCTATGATCGCCCACGGCTGCGCCAGCGGACTGGCCGGTACGCCAAACAGCAGCACGGCCGATGCGCCGACCGGCGCAACAAACCAGAGGTTCAGTTCGCCCAGCATCCAGTGGCTCAGCAGGCTGGTCAGCATCAGTCCGGTACCGGCACCCAGTCCGGCGATGATGATATGCTTTTTACTCACCGCCAGCGGATGCGGCCAGAGTCGGGCCAGAAACAGGCGCAGCGCGTGCTTCCCGGCAGAGGGGCGTTTGTTCATGACATTACTCACTGTGGCATAACTTTTTCTTATAATCTGGGGCGGCGATTTTCTATTATCGCCATCCATGTAACAACCCGACAAACTGTGTTGGTTTTCAGGATGATGCGATAGCGGGGTAAACCGGCAGGGGCAAAGGCGGGGCAGCAAAGCAAAAACCCGCCGAAGCGGGTTTAAGATCGAGGGCAGTTACTCGGTTTTGTCAGGAAACTCGCAGAGATCTTCGATCAGGCATGAGCCGCAGCGGGGCTTGCGCGCCACGCAGGTGTAGCGACCGTGCAGGATCAGCCAGTGGTGACAGTCAACCTTATAGGCCGCAGGCACCACCTTCAGCAGCTTCTGCTCCACCTCTTCGACGTTCCTGCCCGGCGCAAACTTCGTGCGGTTACTGACGCGGAAGATATGGGTATCGACGGCAATCGTCGGCCAGCCAAAGGCGGTATTCAGCACCACGTTAGCGGTCTTGCGACCCACCCCCGGCAGCGCCTCCAGCGCGGCACGATCTTCGGGCACCTCACCGTTGTGCTGCTCAAGCAGAATGCGGCAGGTCCGGATGACATTCTCCGCTTTGCTGTTAAACAGGCCGATGGTTTTGATGTAGGACTTAACGCCTTCCACGCCCAGCGCCAGCATCGCGGCAGGGGTATTCGCCACCGGATAAAGCTTCGCGGTGGCCTTGTTGACGCTGACATCGGTTGCCTGCGCCGAGAGCAGCACCGCGATGAGCAACTCAAAGGGTGAGCTGAAAGAGAGCTCGGTGGTCGGGTGCGGATTGTTCTGCTGCAGCCGGCGAAGGATTTCAATGCGTTTGGTCTGGTTCACACGGCTTTCCCGACGGCGTTCTGGGGGGCCGCGCGCTCCGCCGCCTGCGCCCGCAGGGCAGCCCGCTGTTTCATCTTCTGATCGATCAGGTATTTACCCGCCAGCATCATGCCGAGACCGATAAAGGCGCCCGGCGGCAGCATGGCCAGCAACATCGGCGAGTCGAAATGCACCACTTCGATACGCAGCGATTTCGCCCACGGGCCAAGCAGCTGATCGGCCCCGTTAAACAGCGTGCCGCTGCCGATAATCTCACGCAGGGAGCCCAGAATCACCATGGCGCAGGTTGCCCCCATGCCGATGGCGAAGCCATCCAGCGCCGCCAGCGGAATCGAGCTTTTCGAGGCGACGGCTTCCGCACGGCCAACCACGATACAGTTGGTGACAATCAGCGGGATAAAGATCCCCAGCGACTGATAGAGGCCATAAGCGTAGGCGTTGATCAGCATCTGTACGCAGCTCACCACCGAGGCGATGATCATCACGTAGATCGGGATACGGATTTCCGAAGGCACCCAGCGCCGGGAAGCGGAGATAAAACTGTTGGTCAGGGTCAGCACCAGCGTGGTCGCCAGACCCAAACCCAGTGCGTTGGTGGCGGTGGCGGTGACCGCCAGCAGCGGGCAGAGGCCCAGTAACTGCACCAGCGCCGAGTTATTTTTCCACAATCCGCCGACCAGCAGACTTTTTGCTTCACTCATTTGCGTCTCCACAGACCGGTAACGAAGAGAGTCTCTCCGGAAGGGTTTTCATCAACAGCGCGGTGCGTTTCGTCGCATTCACCACCGCGCGTGGGGTAATAGTAGCACCGGTAAACTGGTCAAATTCGCCACCATCTTTTTTAACGGCAAACGCCTTGTCTGACGGACCCTGAACCACCTTTCCGTTGAAACTGTTGATCCAGTCGGAGATGCGCAGCTCAATCTTGTCACCCAGCCCCGGCGTTTCATGGTGTTCGATGACCCGTACGCCCAGCACCTTACCCTGGAAATCGGCACCGACCAGCATCTGTATGGCACCCGAATAGCCGTCGGGCGCGGTCGTCTCCAGCGCCGCCGCAACCGGCTGGCCGCCTTTGCGCGCCACAAAGAGGTGGTGCGGGGCGCCGTTGCCCAGTGCATCATCTGTGACAACGTAACAATCCTGCTGGATGTTGTTGTCATACATTCCGGTCGGCACCACCTGGTCCAGCAGGTTTTTCTGCTGCAGCAGGGTCTGATGTTCCACGGTCGGTTTCGTCACCGTGTTCACCACGGCGGTGGCGGCGGTGGTAATCGCCGCGAAAACCGCCAGCGTTACCCCGTTTTTGCGAATTGTCTCCAGCATCGCTTAATCCTTCTGATGGCCGTAAACGCGCGGCTGGGTGTAGTAGTCAATCAGCGGCACGCAGATGTTTGCCAGCAGCACGGCAAAGGCGACGCCATCGGGGTAGCCGCCGAAGCTGCGGATCAGCCAGACCAGCAGGCCAATCAGCGCGCCATAGAGCAGACGTCCGCGATTGGTGGTCGAGGCGGTAACCGGATCGGTGGCGATGAAGAACGCCCCCAGCATGGTCGCGCCCGAGAAAAGGTGAATCAGCGGGCTGTTGAGCGAGCCGGGAGAGAAGATCCAGCCCAGCACGGCACAGCAGGCCAGCGACAGCAGCATGGCCACAGGGATATGCCAGCGAATCGCCTTTTTCCACAGCAGGAACAGGCCACCGGCCAGATAGCCCACGTTAACCCACTGCCAGCCCAGGCCCGCCAGTACGCCGCTGTAGATCGGCTGCGCCAGCAGTTGTTCGGCACTGTGTCCGGCGCGCAGGCCGGTTTTAAAGGTATCGAGCGGTGTGGCCTGGCTGACGCCATCGACGCCCAGCTGCAGCTGCTGCATGGTTTCGCCCGCCAGCGTGTGGCCGTGGAACACCATGCTCAGCGTATCCATCAGCGTAGGCCGGATGGCCTGCAGCGTGTCAGGCGGAAGCCAGCTGGTCATCTGCACCGGGAAGGAGATGAGCAGCACCACATAGCCGACCATCGCCGGATTAAAGGGGTTCTGGCCCAGGCCGCCATAGAGCTGTTTCGCTATCACCACCGCAAACAGGGTGCCGACGACGACCAGCCACCAGGGGGCCAGGGGAGGCAGGCTGATGCCGATCAGAACGGCCGTCAGCAGAGCCGAGTTGTCCGCCAGCACAGGAACAATGGGGGCTTTGCGCAGTCGCAGAATGGCCGCCTCGGTCAGCCAGGCGGTCAGCGTCGCCAGAATGACCTGGATAAAGGTGCCGTAGCCAAAGAAATAGCACTGTGCAGCGAAACCCGGCACCGCAGCCAGCACCACCAGCAGCATGATATTGCCGGTGCTGCGGCGGTTATGGGTATAGGGAGAACTTGCGATACGAAAAGCCATTTAATCCTCAAGCGTCGTAGACGACTGCGCTTTACGCGCTTTGGCACGGGCGATGGCGGCAGCAATTGCAGCTTTACGCGCATCGTCGGGTTGATTCAGTTCAGGTGCCTGTTCCGGTTCAGCATTCGCGTTGTTGGCCTGCTCCTGAGCCTGCCCGGCGTTCTCCACCGCAAAATGCGCGGCGGTCGCCAGGGCTGCGGCATCGCGTGAGGCGGCATCCGCGTCACTTTCCGCCTGCGCGGCCTTTTTCGCTCTGGCGCGGGCGATGGCAGCCTGGATAGCGGCCTTACGCGGATCGGTTTCGGCGTCCGGCGCGGCGGCGCTGTCGGCATCCGAAACGACTTCGGCTGCGCTATCGGTGGACGGTGCCGCCTCAGCGCCCTCTGCCTGCGCGGCTTTCTTCGCTCTGGCGCGGGCGATGGCGGCCTGGATAGCGGCCTTACGCGGATCGGTTTCGGCGTCCGGCGCGGCTGCTTTCCCGGCATCCGAAGCGACTTCGGCTGCGCTGTCAGCGGCCGGTGCCGCCTCAGCGCCCTCGGCCTGCGCGGCTTTCTTCGCTTTAGCGCGGGCGATAGCAGCTTCGACGGCGGCCTTACGCGGATCGACAGTAGCATCCGAAGCGACTTCGGCTGCGCTATCGGTGGACGGTGCCGCCTCAGCGCCCTGGGCCTGTGCAGCCTTCTTCGCTCTGGCGCGGGCGATAGCGGCCTCAACGGCGGCCTTACGCGGATCGACAGTGGCGTCCGGTGCAGCAGCGCTGTCAGCGGCCGGTGCGGCCTCAGCACCCTGGGCCTGTGCAGCCTTCTTCGCTTTCGCGCGGGCGATAGCAGCCTCGACGGCGGCCTTACGCGGATCGATGGCGGCATCCGGCGCAGCGGCGCTGTCAGCGACCGGTGCCGCCTCAGCGCCCTCGGCCTGCGCAGCCTTCTTCGCTTTCGCGCGGGCGATAGCGGCCTCGACGGCGGCTTTACGCGGATCGGCAGCGGCATCCGGTGCAGCAGCAGGAGCTGGTGCGGCTTCTGCCGGCTTCTCGGTGGTTTTCTTCGCTTTCGCGCGGGCGATAGCGGCCTCGACGGCGGCTTTACGCGGATCGGCAGCGGCATCCGGTGCAGCAGCAGGAGCTGGTGCGGCTTCTGCCGGCTTCTCGGTGGTTTTCTTCGCTTTTGCGCGGGCAATGGCGGCCTCAACGGCGGCTTTACGCGGATCGACCGACTGTCGGGTCACCGGCTGGGTTTCAGCCTGCGCCTCGGCCTGACGCAGACGCGCCTGGGCATGACGAGCCTCGCGCTGCGCTTCCAGCGTAGCTTCATCCGGTTCGGTCGCCTGACGGGCTTTCACCCGTGCTTTGGCGGCGGCCAGTTCACCATTGTCGGAGCGGGCGACCCGCTGCTTCGCCTCTTCATGACGGGCTTCGCGCGCCAGTTTTTCGCGCTCCAGTCGAGCCTGACGGGCTTCAAAGCGCGCTTTCGCTTCCAGCGTACGTTTTGCTTCCAGATCGATGGCGCGCAGTTCGGCCTTTTCCTGACGGTAATATTGCACCAGCGGAATGTTACTCGGGCAGACATAGGCGCAGGCACCGCATTCGATGCAGTCATCGATATGGTGCGCGCGGGCTTTATCGTGATCGCCGCCCTGGCTGTACCAGTAGAGCTGCTGCGGCAGCAGTTTGGCCGGGCAGGCGTCCGCACAGGCTGAACAGCGAATGCAGGACTGCTCGTCGTCGTTGTTCCCCATCTCAGTGGCGGATGGCGCAAGGATACAGTTGGTGATCTTCACCACTGGCACATCCAGCGATGGCAGGGTGAAGCCCATCAGCGGGCCGCCCATGATCACCATCTGACGGGACGTCGGGGTAAAGCCAACATGGTGCAGCAGATGACTGATCGGCGTCCCCAGACGGCTCCAGACGTTTCGCGGCTGGGCGATCGCCTCGCCGGTCAGCGTCACCACGCGTTCGGTAATCGGTTCGCCGTTGACGATCGCGCGCTTCACGGCCCAGGCCGTGCCGACGTTCTGCATCAGCACGCCGATATCGGTCGAGCGTCCGCCGTGCGGCACTTCCTTGCCGGTCAGGATACGGGTCAGCTGCTTGGCACCGCCGGAGGGATATTTGGTCGGGATGACCCGAATCTGCAGATCGCGATCGCTGCCCAGCGCCTGCTTCAGCGCGGCAATCGCTTCCGGTTTATTATCCTCGATACCGATCAGCACCCGCTCAGCCTGCAGCACCCAGGCGAGAATGCGGCAGCCCTCCAGCACCTCGGCGGCGTAATCCTGCATCAGGCGATCGTCGGCGGTGATGTAAGGTTCGCACTCCGCCGCGTTGATAATCAGGGTGTTGACCCCACGCAGGCCGCCTTTGAGTTTGGTGGCGGTCGGGAAGCCCGCACCGCCCAGACCGGCTACGCCTGCATCGTGAATACGCTGCACGATGTCGGCGCGGGAATGCTGGCGGTAGTCCGGCAGAGGATCGCGCGGTATCCAGCGATCTTCACCATCGGGTGTCAGGAAAACACAGAGTTCTGACAGGCCCGACGGATGGGCGGTCATATGCTGACCGATCGCCTCAATGACGCCGGACGTGGGTGCATGGACGGGCAGCATACGGCCCGTACCAAAGGTCAGCGGCTGGCCGCGCAGGACCCTGTCACCGGGTGCCACGCAGATCTCGCCTTCGTGTCCGATATGCTGTTTGAGCGGAATAATAAAACGGTGCGGCAAAGGCAGTTCGCTGAGCGGCGTGCCGTTAGACTGGGTTTTCATTTCGGGCGGATGGATGCCGCCCTCGAAATCCCAGACCTTCTCTTTATTCAGGAAGTTAAACAGATTAAGCATGAGTTTCTACCGGGATGACCCGTACAGGAATGGTATTCAAATCCCACTTCCAGTTGGCTGGTGTGGTGGCAACCGGACGCATTTCAATACAGTCAGTCGGGCAGGGGGCGACACAGAGATCGCAGCCGGTGCAGACATCGCTCAGCACGGTGTGCATGGCGCGGGTTGCGCCGACAATCGCATCCACCGGGCAGGCCTGAATACATTTGGTGCAGCCGATACAGTTGGCTTCGTCGATAAAGGCCACGGTGCGCACCGGCTCTTTCGCCGCCTCATCGCCATCGATCGGCTGCGGCTCAACGTTCAGCAGCGCGGCCAGCTTGAGCATAGTCTGCTCTCCGCCTGGCGCGCATTTATTGATCGCCTCACCGTTGTTGCCGACCGCATCCGCATAGGGACGGCAGCCCGGATAGCCGCATTGGCCACACTGGCTCTGCGGCAGAATGGCATCAATCTGCTCGACGATGGGATCTTCTTCCACTTCGAAGCGGCGCGAGGCGTAACCCAGCAGGGCGCCGAATACCAGGCTCAGCGCACTTAATACGGCAACAGCAATCCAGATCGCGGTCATCAGAATTTCACCAGCCCGCTGAAGCCCATAAACGCCAGCGCCATCAGGCCCGCGGTGATCAGGGCGATGGAGTTGCCTTTAAATGGCGCAGGCACATTGGCCAGCACCAGGCGTTCGCGCATACCGGCGAACAGCACCATGACCAGCGAGAAGCCAATCGAGGCACTGAAACCGTAGAGGGCCGCCTGGAGGAACGTGTGGTTCAGGTTGACGCTCAGCAGGGGCACGCCCAGTACCGCGCAGTTAGTGGTGATCAGCGGCAGGAAGATACCCAGCAGGCGATAGAGCGACGGGCTGGTTTTACGCACCACCATCTCGGTGAACTGCACAACGACGGCGATGACCAGGATATAGGCCATGGTACGCAGGTAGACCAGGTCCAGCGGCAGCAGGATCAGGTGATTGACCAGCCAGGCACAGATAGAGGCCAGGGTAATCACAAATGTCGTGGCGAGGCCCATGCCAATCGCCGTTTCCAGTTTTTTGGAAACGCCCATAAAAGGACACAGGCCGAGAAACTTCACTAATACGAAGTTATTCACCAGCACGGTGCCAATAAAGAGAAGCAGATAATCGGTCATTTTTTCGCCTGGGAGCCAGAAAGCGGCTTATTATCGTGGATAGCGCGGCGTATCTCAACACCCGCGCCATCCGCAGAGCAGCAGACCGCACTCAGAATTAAATTCCTGACATAACTCACGACGTTAGGGCGCAATAAAGGTCGCTTTTACCCGTGCCGACCGCTTGAAATAGGGCGCAAATACCGCCGCGGCAAGCAGCGACAGCAGCAATGTCTGGAGGGCGCGGCCATCGGCCACCGGCGTAAAGGCAAACGTTTTCAGTGCCAGCAGGACGGTTATCAGCAGCCAGAGCAGATAGTGGCGCGGCAGACGACGCGAACGTCTGAAGAACAGCCAGCTGATCCAGAGGCTGTACGCCCAGACGGCGACGGCGGTGAGCAGAGAAATGGCCCAGTAAGAGAGCAGCGTGCTGCCGTGGGAAAAGAGCGCCACACGCCAGTCCGGATTAAACAGGGGGGTCAGATACATCGCCAGCACCAGAACGGTGGTTAACAGGGTCATTATCAGCCAGGCCAGCGGCAGCAGAAGCCAGCCACCAATACGCGGCGCAGCAACCTGTTCATTCATCGTAGTTATTCCTGTCTCGGGGAGTCGAAGCGCAGCAGAATAACATGTCCAGAGAGGCGCGCCCATCCGGACAGGAACCGAGGGTAAAACAGCGAAAAATCAACCAGACATCACACCACGTAGCGCCACACCGTTTTCGGCACACAGCCCAGATCGTACAGCCGTCCGCCTGAGGCCAGCTCAGCGCGTCGGTGATCGGCCGCCCGGTACATATTGATGATGTCCATATCATCAGTCAGGGAGTAGTTGAGGTGATCAAAAAGTTTTTCCAGACTGTCTGAATTATTTACTTTGCGGAATTTAAGCAGGTAATCGTGCGCAGTCATCATTGCCATAACAGATAGAAGTAACAAAGGAGTGCTCAGTATAGGGGGCAGGCTTAAGCTGTCCAGATCGCAGGCGTTAAAAAAGGTTAAAATCAGACAAAAGCACCGTATCGGTCAGCAAAAGAGCCTATCCTGTATTTTACCGGAGCGGATGCCGCTGAGTCTGCGTCTGAACCTGGGTCTGCAGAATAAAACTCAAAATCATACCAGATAAACGAAGCGTTAAAATGTGATGTAAAATACTCTTTTCGATTATTTCACACTTTTCAGTAAATCAGCCTCCTCTTTTCCGCGTTTTTCTGCAGATGCGATTGGTCAGATGACCCTGGTTGTCAGAGAAACGTTTCGCGCCGGAGGCGGGCCTGGCGGGGGAGTGTGCGGGCAGTCACAAAACCTGTTTTTTGTTAATCGCAAAGCCCATAACCCATTTTGTACGCCTGTCTGTAATCGTTTCCAGTGGCCGGAAACATAAGCGCCTCTGTTTATTACAATTATTTAACGGCCACGGTAGCGAAATTCAGCCGTTTTATCCATAGCGATACCCTCACCAAAGCGCTCCTGCTGCACGTAACTCCTTTAAATTGCTCTGTTTTGTGAAGTGTGTCGCCATTATGCACCCTTTTTTAGTCCAGTCTAAGCAGGCTCTCTACCCTAAACAGCAATCGCCTTTCAGAGGATAAAAAACTATGTGGAAACGTTTACTTCTGACCACGCTGGTCAGCGCTGCGTTAACCGGCCCGGTGCTCGCTGCGGACATGACGGTGGGCTTCTCGCAGGTCGGTTCTGAATCTGGCTGGCGCTCGGCGGAAACCAACGTCGCGAAAAGCGAAGCCAAAAAACGCGGTATTACCCTGAAGATCGCCGATGGTCAGCAGAAACAGGAGAACCAGATAAAGGCTGTCCGCTCATTCATCGCCCAGGGCGTGGATGCTATTTTTATCGCCCCGGTCGTGCAGACCGGCTGGGAACCGGTTCTGGAAGAAGCAAAAGATGCCAAAATTCCGGTCTACCTGCTGGACCGCGCAATTGTGGTGAAAGACAAATCGCTCTACCAGGCGGTGGTCACGGCGGACAACGTGCTGGAAGGCAAGCTGATCGGCGACTGGCTGGTGAAAACCGTGGGCGACAAGCAGTGTAACGTGGTGGAACTGCAGGGCACCGTGGGCGCCAGCGTGGCGATCGATCGTAAGAAAGGCTTTGCAGAAGCCATCAGCAACCATCCAAACATCAAAGTGATCCGTTCGCAGTCGGGTGACTTTACCCGCAGTAAGGGTAAAGAGGTGATGGAGAGCTTTATCAAGGCGGAGAACAACGGCAAAAACATCTGCATGGTTTACGCGCACAACGATGATATGGCAATCGGTGCCATCCAGGCGATTAAAGAAGCGGGCCTGAAACCGGGCAAAGATATTCTGACCGGTTCGATTGACGGAGTGCCGGATATCTATAAAGCGATGCTGGCCGGTGAGGCCAACGCCAACGTAGAGCTGACCCCGAATATGGCGGGTCCGGCGTTTGATGCGCTGGAGAAGTTTAAGAAAGATGGCACGCTGCCGCCAAAAGTGATCAAGACTGAGTCGAAGCTGTTCCTGCCTGCTGATGCGCAGAAGGAGCTGGAAACCAAAAAAGGCATGGGTTACTGATCCCCCCGTCAGCCTCAGACCAGCCGCAGACCGCCCCACAGGGCGGTTTTTCCTGACGTAAGGCGGAGTGAGCAGAATGACCACGCAAAGTGAAACACCGCTGTTATCCATCCACGGCATCAGCAAAGGTTTTCCCGGCGTTAAGGCCCTTAATAATGTCTCTTTTGATATTCGCAAAGGGGAGATTATGGCGCTGCTGGGTGAAAACGGTGCCGGTAAATCCACCCTGATCAAAGTGCTGACCGGCGTTTACAGCCGGGATGCCGGCACCGTTACCCTGAACGGTAAGCCCATCACGCCGCACAATACGGCGCAGGCGCAGGAGATGGGCATCGGCACCGTCTATCAGGAAGTGAATATGCTGCCGAACATGTCGGTGGCGGATAACCTCTACATTGGCCGTGAGCCGCGCCGTTTTGGCCTGATTGACCGTCGCCGGATGGTGCGGGATGCCGACGCTCTGATGCGGAACTACGGCTTTTCCCTCGATGTCACCCGTCCGCTGGGCCACTACTCGGTGGCGATGCAGCAGATTATTGCTATCTGCCGTGCGGTTGACCTGTCGGCGCAGGTGTTAATCCTCGATGAGCCGACCGCCAGCCTTGATGCCAGCGAAGTTGAAATGCTGTTTACCCTGATGGCGCAGTTAAAAGCCCGCGGGATGAGCCTGATTTTTGTGACCCATTTTCTGGACCAGGTGTACCGGATTACCGATCGGATTACCGTGCTGCGCAACGGGCAGTATATCGCCACCCATGACACCGCCACGCTGCCGCAGATCGAGCTGATTAAGCTGATGCTGGGGCGTGAACTGCTGGAGACGGCGCTGCAGCGCCAGGGCAGTACGCTGCGCAGTAATCAGCCGGTGGTGTCGTTTGAAGATTATGGCCGGAAAGGCACAATCGAGCCGTTTAACCTCGCGGTGCGTCCGGGTGAAGTCGTGGGCCTGGCGGGACTGCTGGGATCGGGCCGAACCGAAACCGCGGAGGTGCTGTTTGGTATTCGTCGGGCCGATCGCGGAACCGCGAGGATCAAGGGCAAAGTTCAGCGCATCCCCAACCCGGCGAAAGCCTCGCAGCTGGGGATGGGGTTTTGTCCGGAAGATCGCAAGACGGACGGGATAATCGGCGCGGCGTCGGTGCGGGAAAATATCATCCTCGCGCTGCAGGCGCAGCGCGGCTGGTTACGGCCGATTAAGCGGCGCGAGCAGCAGGCGATTGCCGACCGTTTTATCAAGAGTCTGGGCATCCGCACGCCGCACGCCGAACAGCCGGTGGAGCTGTTATCGGGCGGCAACCAGCAGAAGGTGCTGCTGTCGCGCTGGCTGGTCACGAAACCGCAGTTTCTGATCCTCGACGAACCCACACGCGGCATCGATGTGGGTGCCCACGCCGAGATTATTCGTCTGATTGAATCCCTGTGCGCCGATGGTCTGGCGCTGCTGGTGATCTCCTCTGAACTCGAAGAGCTGGTAGGTTATGCCGATCGGGTGTTGATCATGCGCGATCTGAAGCAGGTGGCAGAGATTCCGCTGGAGCAGCTTTCGGTGGCGTCGATCGTCAATGCTATCGCGGAGGGAGGGGTACAACATGCTTGAGTCGCCTATGTCATCTGAAAAAACGCCACGTCGTAAGCTGAAGTTTCCCTCCGGGATGCCACAGATTGCCGCGCTGCTGCTGGTGCTGTTAATCGACAGCCTGGTCGCCAGTAACTTTTTTGCCGTGCATCTGCAGGATGGGCGTCTGTTTGGCAGTCCGATCGATATTCTTAACCGTGCGGCACCGGTGGCGCTGCTGGCGATCGGGATGACGCTGGTCATCGCCACGGGCGGTATCGATCTCTCTGTAGGGGCTGTGATGGCCATTGCGGGGGCGACTGCCGCCACGCTGACCGTGGCCGGCCACGGCGTGCCCTTTATTATCCTCGCCACGCTGGGCACCGGTTTACTCTGTGGCTTGTGGAACGGGGTGCTGGTGGCGCTGCTGCGGATCCAGCCGTTCGTGGCCACGCTGATTCTGATGGTGGCCGGGCGCGGTATCGCGCAGCTGATCACCCAGGGGCAGATTGTGACCTTCGACAGCGACAGCCTCGGCTGGTTTGGTAATGGCTCGCTGTGGATGTTGCCGGTGCCGGTCTGGATCACGCTGGTGGTGGCGCTGGCGGTCTGGCTGCTGACGCGCAAGACCGCGCTGGGGCTGTTTATCGAAGCGGTGGGGATCAATCTGCGTGCGGCCCGCAACGCGGGTGTGACCGGCTGGCTGGTGGTGATGTCCACCTATGCGATCAGCGGCGTCTGTGCCGCCGTTGCCGGTCTGATCGTGGCGGCGGATATTCGCGGCGCGGATGCCAATAACGCCGGTTTATGGCTGGAGCTGGATGCGATTCTGGCCGTGGTGATCGGCGGGGCGTCGCTGATGGGCGGTCGCTTCAATCTGATGCTGTCGCTGATTGGTGCGCTGATTATCCAGTCGATGAATACCGGGATTCTGCTCTCCGGTTTCCCGCCGGAGCTGAATCAGGTGGTGAAAGCGGTGGTGGTGATGTGCGTGCTGTTACTGCAGTCACCGCGGTTTATTGCGATGCTGAAACGGAGGCGTCCGACATGATTAAACGTCATCTTCCGCTGATGATTACGCTGCTGGTGTTTGTGGCGGGTTATCTGTTCTGTCTGAGCCAGTTTCCGGGCTTCGCCTCGACGCGGGTGATCTGCAATATTCTGACCGACAACGCGTTCCTGGGCATTATCGCTGTCGGCATGACCTTTGTGATTTTATCCGGTGGGATCGATCTGTCGGTTGGCGCGGTAATCGCGTTTACCGGCGTGTTTCTGGCGCGCGCGATTGGCGATTTCCATATCAATCCGCTGCTGGCGTTTGCGCTGATTCTGTCGATGGGGGCACTGTTCGGGGCCATGATGGGCTGGCTGATTGATGCCCTGAAGATCCCGGCCTTTATTATTACGCTGGCGGGGATGTTTTTCCTGCGCGGATGCAGTTATCTGGTGTCGGAGAATTCGATTCCTATCGATCACCCGTTCTATACACTGCTTTCCGGTCTGGCGTGGAAAGTGCCGGGCGGCGGGCGCCTCAGCCTGCTGGCGGTGATTATGCTGGTGGTGGTCGTGGGCGGGATTATTCTGGCGCACCGCACCCGTTTTGGTAACCGGGTTTACGCCATCGGCGGCAACCTGACGTCGGCGCAGCTGATGGGGGTATCGACCCGTGCCACGACCATTAAGATCTATATGCTTTCGACCACGCTGGCGACACTGGCCGGGATTGTCTTTTCGATCTATACCTCGGCGGGTTATGCGCTGGCGGGGCTGGGTGTAGAGCTGGACGCGATTGCCTCGGTGGTGATCGGCGGTACGCTGCTCTCGGGCGGGGTCGGAACGGTATTGGGAACGCTGTTTGGAGTGCTGATTCAGGGGCTGATTCAGACCTGGATCAATTTCGACGGTACGCTGAGTTCGTGGTGGACCAAGATCGCTATCGGGATTCTGCTGTTTGCGTTTATTGCCCTGCAGCGGTTACTGACCGTGATCTGGGATCGTCAGCAGAATGCCCCGGTTAAGCGACTCACTTCCTGATTGTTCAGTTTCGGGATAAGAGGCGGCTCTCAGGAGCCGCCTTTTTGCTGCGCCAGATGCAGCACCCTCATCGTAACCTTTTCCCCCATGATTTGCCGCTGTTCCACTTTCATTGCTCAGCAATTTTGACGCTCCCGGCAGGCCGTTGACAGGTCATGCCATTCCTGGTGGGGATCCAATTTTTTTATGTGAGTGCTTTATCGTTGCAAAGAAAACCTTCGCGGGTGGCCGGGGTGCAGGGTCAGGAAAGGCGTGCCTGACCGCAAAGGATTCCCGCATCCCTGCGGATCGTCCGCGCCATTCCTGGCGCGGACGCTTTGCTCTTCAGGCAGGCCGTTCCTGCCCGGCCGGGCCTGGGTGCTGCTTTAAGGGTTTAGGTGGCGTTCTGGAGGGCGCGAGAAGATGTGAGCGGGGCGTTTGGGTTAAGCTCTCTTTGCCGCAGGAATAATGAAAAACCCTCGCGGGTGGCAGGGGTGCAGGGTCAGGAAAGGCATGCCTGACCGCAAAGGAATCCCGCATCCATGCGGATCGGCCACGCCATCCCTGGCGCGGACGCTTTGCTCTTCAGGCATGCCGTTCCTGCCCGGCCGG
>Ga0308156_1000529_pt1 | contig 73902 bp, 65 predicted proteins | sample PhyAR2_FD_201041 | JGI IMG/M metagenome (GOLD analysis project Ga0308156, IMG submission 201041) | Phyllosphere microbial communities from UC Gill Tract Community Farm, Albany, California, United States - DLSL A.R2 | ecosystem: Host-associated > Plants > Phyllosphere > Unclassified | place: USA... | reverse complement strand
TATCTGGTGCTGGCGGTGCTCCTTAACCTGTGGGATACGGTGCCGATGCGTCGGATTCGCGCCCGCTTTACCCGCGGAGGGTCGGTCTGATGTTTCGCGTACTTGACCGCTATATCGGTAAAACCATCTTCAATACCATCATGCTGACGCTGTTCATGCTGGTGTCGCTTTCCGGCATCATCAAGTTCGTCGATCAGCTGCGTAAAACCGGCCAGGGCAGCTACAGCGCCCTGAGCGCCGGTTATTACACCCTGCTGAGCGTGCCCAAAGATATTGAGATTTTCTTCCCGATGGCGGCCCTGCTGGGTGCGTTGCTGGGACTGGGCGCGCTGGCGCAGCGCAGTGAACTGGTCGTGATGCAGGCGGCGGGCTTCACCCGCATGCAGGTTGCGCTGTCGGTAATGAAAACGGCGATTCCGCTGGTGCTGCTGACCATGGCGATTGGTGAGTTTGTGGCGCCATCGGGCGAGCAGATGGCGCGTAATTACCGGGCGCAGCAGCTTTACGGCGGCGCACTGGTCTCGACGCAGAACGGTCTGTGGGCGAAAGATGGCAACAGCTTTATCTTTATCGAGCGCATTAAAGGCGACAACGAAATTGATGGCGTGAGCATCTACAGCTTCAACGATCAGCGTCGTCTGCAGAGCGTGCGTTACGCGGCGACGGCGACCTGGGATAAGGATAAAAAGCGCTGGATACTGTCACAGGTCGATGAGTCGAACCTCACCGATCCGAAGCAGATTACCGGTTCACAGAGCCTGAGCGGTGAATGGAAAACCAATCTGACGCCAGACAAGCTGGGTGTGGTGGCGCTGGATCCGGATGCGTTATCGATTCGTGGTCTGCATAGCTACAGTAAATATCTGAAGCAGAGTGGTCAGGAAGCGGGACGTTATCAGCTGAATATGTGGAGCAAGATTTTCCAGCCGCTGTCCGTCGCGGTAATGATGCTGATGGCGCTGTCGTTTATCTTCGGTCCGCTGCGTAGCGTGTCGATGGGTGTGCGAGTCGTAACCGGTATCAGCTTTGGCTTCCTGTTCTACGTGCTGGACCAGATTTTCGGTCCACTGAGTCTGGTTTACGGTCTGCCGCCGATTCTGGGGGCGATTCTGCCGAGCTTTGCGTTCTTCGCTATCAGTATGTTTATGCTGATTAAGCGGCGCTGACAGTCACCACAAAAATGGCCGCCTCTCAGGGCGGCCTTTTTCGTGGCGGGCACCCTCCGCCAGTCTATTCGTCCGGCAGTCTGATGCCTCCCTCCTTTACGTCATCCAGTCGTTAATCAACGCGCCATATAACACCTCTGCTTCCGCCAACCGGCTCAGCAGGCAGTATTCATCGGTCTGATGTGCCATTGATGGCTCGCCGGGGCCGAGGATGATGCAGGGCGGCGTACCCAGTGCGGGCAACAACAGTGACGCATCCGTAAAGTAGGGCACAATGCGCGGTGTCAGCGGGGCGTCATGTAACGCCTGACAATGCTGATAAACAGAATGAATCCAGGCCTGATTCTCTTCGCTCAGCACGGCTGGCAGATCCACCAGCGTCGTCACCGTTACGCTCTCTCCCAGTAAGGTTGTCAGTTGCTGACGAATGGTGGTGTGCTGCAGATTGGGCGCGCTACGGATATCCACGTCAAACTGCGTGTAATCGGGCACAGAGTTAATGTTCAGGCCGCCGGCAATGCGTCCGACGTTAATGGTCGGCTGCTTCATCAGCGGATGGGGTGCGCCAGGTGAGAAGTGCTGAATCCTGCCCAGCGCCTCCGCCGCCAGATAAATGGCATTAATGCCCAGTTCCGGCATTGCGCCATGGGCTGTCTTCCCACGGGTTTCACAGCGTAGCCATAGCGCGCCTTTGTGGCCAATCACCGGATAGTTGGCGGTGGGCTCGCCGACAATCAATGCGCCAACGCTGGGCAGGTCAGCGGAATCAATCAGCGCCCGTGCGCCGTCACAGCCCGTTTCCTCCCCGCCGGTGATCAACAGCACTACGCCGGAACCCTGCCGAATCGCCTGCTGATTCGTCACGCAGGCAACAGCAAACGCCGCGACAGCGGCCTTCATGTCACTCGACCCGCGCCCGTAAAGTCTGTCACCCACGATTTCACCAAAAGGATCGTACTGCCAGTCAGCATTGCCGAGCGGAACGGTATCCAGATGGCCGGTGAACGCCAGCTGCGGTCCGGGCTGACTGCCAGGCAGACTGGCAATCAGGTTCAGGCGATTTTCACCGAAGGGGGACAGGGTGACGTCAAAGCCCTGTTCCACCAGCCAGTTCGCCAGAAAGTGCATGCAGGCCGCTTCATTGCCCGGTGGGTTAATGGTGTCAAAGCGCAGCAGCTGCTGCGCCAGCATCTGGCTCTGGCTCATCATCCGCGCACCGTTAACCAGTCCAGGCAGTTGATCCACAGCTGGCGGTAACCCTGCCATTGGGAAAATTCCTGCGGCAGCCAGTGCGCAGACATATCGCTGGTCCAGACCAGCGAGCGGCCCTGCTGATACTCGCGCACCGCCAGCAGCGGATGTGACGTACCGGCAATGGTCGCCAGCAGTTTACCTTCAGGGTGCATTTCAACTTCGTTATAACCCAGTAACCACGGCCATTCGTCTGGCATATCGGTGAACACCGCGTGGGATTCCGTCACGCTGGGATAAGCGCCTTCGGGCGTTTCGATACGGTCATCCCAGGCCAGGCAGCGCACCGGCAGGACTTTCTCAACTGCCGTATTGCGATAGCGCGCGCCGCCATTAATACCCTGAAAACTAAAGTAGCCGCCCACCATCATCAGCGCGCCGCCCGCGGCCACATAGTCGTGAATCAGCGTCAGGCGGTTCGCCGTGCGCTGGCTCTTCAGCCAGGTATCCGGATGCAGCAGCAACGTATTGGCGCCGATGTCGGAGAGAATGATCGCGTCCCACTGCTGAAGCCCGTCCGGTGTTAAAGGAAACTCGGTGGCGGCAGCATGGGCGGGCATGTAGGTGATGGCATAATCACTGTCGGCCAGCGCCGCCATAAAGTCGGTTGCGCCATTATGCCAGGTGGCGGTGGCAAACTGATCGAAGCCTTTGACGTGAACGGACGTGCTGGTCCAGGACTCGCCGACCAGTAAAATTTTCTTCTGCATGAAGGTTCTCCCTTACCCACCAAAAACGCGCTGTGGGTTAGCAATCAGTAAGGTTTCAAGTTGTTCGCCGCTCACGCCGTGGCGTTTCAGACGCGGAACAAAATGTTTAAGGATGTAGCCATAGCCGTGACCGCCGTAGCGGGTCAGCATGGTTTTCAGGAACACGTCCTGGGACAATAGAATCTGTTCAATAAAGCCGTCATCGATCAGCTCGCGAATGGCCCGGGCATTCTCTTCATCGGAGGGTGACTGGGCGGACTCATCGGCGTAGTAATAGCTCATGCCGATCATGTCGTACTCCAGAAAAGCTCCGCGCTGCGCGAGTTCGCGCTGGTAACGTTTGTCGGCAAAGCTGGGGTTCATATGGCACAGCACCACATGGCGCAGGTCAGCCCCTTCATCCTCAAGGATATCCAGCACCTGATGGCCTAGTCGCGCCCAGCCGGGCAGATGCACCTCAATCGGCACGCGTGTCGCGGCACTGGCACGGCCCGCCGCCCGCAGGGATTTCTCCTCGTCGGGCGTAAAGCGGCTGGAGACGCCGATCTCGCCGATCAGTCCCGCCAGCACCTCAGGTTTATCTTCCCTGCCGCCAAGGTCGTAAATCAGCTTGTCAGTCAGGGCTTCGACGCTGATCGTTTTCACCCAATCCGGATGCGAGGGTTCCAGATATAACCCGGTGCTCATAATGATATTCAGCCTGGTCAGGCGCGCGATGCGTTGCAGGGCTTTGGGATCGCGGCCAATGCCAATATTAGTGGGGTCCACCACGGTATCGCCGCCCAGCGCCCGGAACTTCATCAGCTCCTCAATCGCTAAATCCACATCAAACAGCTGACAGTTATCGCGGCTGATGAGCGGATTCAGCGACAGCTCGCCCAGGTTTTCGATGCTTACCGGCGTTTCCGCCAGATGACGATCGCTACAGCAGCAGGGCGGCACCCATTTGCCGGACGCATCCAGCAAAATATGTTCGTGCATCAGCGTCACCCCCATCTCACTGACAGGTAGCGGGCCGAGTACGGTCATCACATAACCGCTGTTGATGCCCAGCGGCAGGGGCTCAGGATGACGAAAAAGGGAATGTTTCATGCGCTATCCTTTCGCCGCCGATCGCGTCGGGTTGAGAATGCGGGTGTTCAGCCAGATCGCCAGCAGAATGATCGTACCGGTGGCGATCTGCGTGTAAAACGGTGAGATATGCGACAAAATCAGGCCGTTCTGGATGATGGCAATCGACAGCGCGCCTAACAGCGTGCCAATAACGGTGCCGAAGCCGCCGAACAGGCTGGTACTGCCCAGCACCACTGCAGCGATCACCTGCAACTCGAAGCCTTCGCCCTGATTAGAGGATCCGCTGCCGAGACGGGCGGTGATGATCATGCCCGCCAGCGCTGCCGCCATGCCGCTGAGGATGTAGACCTTCATGGTCACGGCTTTGGTGTTAATCCCGCTACGGCGTGCGCCTTCCGCATTCGCGCCAATGGCTGTGACATAGCGACCAAATCGCATATGGTTCAGCACCACATGGCCGACTACCAGCACCACGATGCCAATCAGCGCGGGCATCGGCACGCCCAGCACCCAGGCGCGTCCCATCAGGGCGAACAGGCTGTCGGCAGGGATGGGAATGGAGTAACCCTGGGTGATCAGCAGCGCCACGCCGCGTACCACCGCCAGCGTCGCCAGCGTGACGATAAAGGCCGGGATGCCTTCGTAAGCAATAAAGAAGCCATTGATGGCGCCGACCAGCGCGCCCAGCAGCAGGCCGCCCAGCAACACCACCGGCCAGGGCAGGCCCCAGTTATTCAGGGCGATCGCGGACAGGGCGCCGACCAGCGCCAGTGTCGATCCCACGGAAAGATCAATCCCACCCGTGGTGATCACCAGCGTCATCGCCGTGGCGACGATCAGCAGCGGCGCACTCTGGCGAATGATATTCAGCCAGTTCGCGCTGCTGAGAAAGTTGCCGGTGATCAGGGAAAACACCACGCAGCAGAACACGAAAAACAGCGCGATGCTGACGACGCCAGAGTGGTTGTGCAGAAGGCGACGCGGCAGCGAGTGCTGTGCCATACGGGAACTGCTCAGATTCATAATAGTCATCCTGTTACCTCGCTCAGTGCGCTGCGGCCGAGCGGGCGACAAATTTCTCACCCACGATCAAATTGACGATCTCGGTCAGATCCGTTTCAGCCACCCGGCGCTCCGCCACGTTGGTGCCTTCGTACATCACCATGATGCGATCGCAGACCAGGAACAGATCCTGCAGGCGATGCGTGATCAGGATGACACTCACGCCACGTGCCGACACCCGCCGGATCAGCTCCAGCACCGCCTCCACTTCGGCGACGGCCAGCGCGGCGGTGGGCTCATCCATGATCAGCACTTTGGGATCGAAGGCGGCGGCGCGCGCAATAGCAATCGCCTGGCGCTGCCCGCCGGATAAATTGCGCACCAGCAGCCGGGTATCCGGAATAGAAATCCCCAGGCCCTTCAGCATCTCCCGTGCGTCAGCGTGCATTTTCTCTTCATCCAGAAACGGAATGCCGAGAATGGATTTCATCGGCTCACGTCCCATAAACAGATTGCCTGCCACATCGACGGTGTCGCACAGCGACAGGTCCTGATAAACCATCTCGATATGGCAGCGGCGTGAATCCGCCGGGTTAGTGAAATGCTGCTCTTCCCCATCAATACGAATCGTGCCGCTGGTCGGTACCACCGCGCCTGACAGCACCTTGGTCAGCGTAGATTTTCCCGCGCCGTTGTCGCCCACCAGGCCCAGCACTTCCCCCGGAGCCAGTTGCAGATTAACCCCCTGAAGAGACCGTATCGCGCCATAGGTCTTGGTAATATTCACCATCTCTACCCGGGTCCGGGCAGTTTGTACTTGCTGCATGTGATTACTCCCATCACCATTAACGGGACCGTTACTCTGCATGTAAAAAAAGGGTTATCCGGCACGGTTTACGCCCTTGTAAACCGGTTTACCTGCAGGATAAAACCTTTGTTACCACACACAGAACAACACGCTACAACGATATTTGTTTGCCGGGTAAGACATTGCAGCTTCCGTGCCAGCCTGTCATCAGGCGCTGCACTCGCGGTCTAACTGACTGTAATAAAAAGTATTTCACGTTTTACTTTAGGTAAACCGGTTTACTTACTATAAACCTGCAAAATCAAAAAGCTCATTTTTTGCGCCAAAGCTGTGCGCTTTTGCGCCATTCTGGGACGTTGTTAACAAATCCGTATCGAATCGCGCGCCACCCATTCTACCGGCAGGCGGGTTTCGGCGGGGACGGGGAGGTCATCATTCAGAATACGCAACATGATCTCTACCGCTGTGCGGCCCAGTTCACGTGCGGGCTGGCGGATGGTTGAAATACGGGGTTGGGTAAAGTCAGCATAGGTCGCGTCATCAAAGCCTACCAGCGACAGCGCTTCGGGCGCTTTAAGTCCGCGCGCGCGCAGGCCATCCATCAATCCCAGCACCAGAAAATCACTGGCGGCAAAGACGGCGGTAGGGCGTTCCGCGCGGCTGAACAGCCGTTCCAGCGCCTGTTTACCGAACTCACGCTGGTATTCGCCGTACATCACCCATTCGGGCGGGACATGCAGGCCAGCCTGCTCCATTGCGGTGCAAAACCCCTTGTAGCGTTCGCGCACACTCATCAGTTCATCCGGGCCGCCGACAAAGGCGATATGCCGGTGACCCGCAGCGATCAGGTTCTCGGTAGCAATCCGGCCACCCTGAACGTTGTCGGCAAACACTTTGGGCACTTCGCTGCCAGGAATGTCTTCATCCAGCAGCACGATGCGCTGGTGGCGGTTAATTTCTTTGCGCAGCAGACCGTTATCAGGATGGTTGGTGGTAAACAGCAGGCCGTCCACCTGGCAGGTATCCAGCCAGCGGATAAACTGACTCTCTTTGTCGGGATGGTTGCGGGTAATACACAGCACCAGGCTGTAGCCATGGGCAGAGGCGGCTTCTTCGGCGGCATCTGCCAGTTCGGCAAAGAAGGGATTGGTAATATCGGGCAGCACCAGCCCCAGGGTTTCGCTACCGCCCTTGCTCAGGCGACGTGCCAGGCTGTTACCGCGATAATCCAGCTGACGAATCGCCGCTTCGATACGGTCAATCGTCTCCTGCGGCAGCATAATGCTTTGATTCATATAGCGGGATACGGTCGCTTTTGACAGTCCGGCCAGCGCTGCGACATCGGATAACAGCACCCGTTTTTTACTCATATCACCAGCCACCTTGCCCGGAATCGGCTATCAGTTACACAGTTGCGCGCAGCGAATCCAGTTTTTTCCCTGACCGCTGACGATAAAATAATCGCTTGACAAAATTTAGCCAGAAGCGAATGTTAATGGCAGTTTACCGCATTACCCGGGAGTCACTCCCAAACCCGATTAATTCCTTTCACACGTGCACCATAATGGACGGTGTGCAGAAAGTCGATTATTCAGGTCCTGGCTGAAGCAGCCATTCAGACGATATTTGCCCGCCAACACAATTCCCTCTGCATTTCGATGCGGAGATCAACTGGTTATCGCTCATTCCCGACGAGGAATTTTAAGATGATGGCATTTAACACCAGAAAACTGCGTGCTGTTGCGCTGGCAACCGGCTTACTGTCTGCGGGTTCTTTATTTTCACTGGCGCAGGCGGCCCCCACTTATGCGCTGGTTCAAATTAATCAGCAGGCCCTGTTTTTTAATCAGATGAACAAGGGCGCGCAGGACGCAGCGAACGCCAGCGGTAAAAAATTAGTGATCTTTAACGCCAACGATAATCCAGTGTCGCAAAACGATGCGATCGAAAATTATATTCAACAGGGCGTGAAGGGCATTATGGTGGATGCGATTGACGTCAACGGCATTATGCCAGCCATAAAAGAAGCGGCCGCCGCTAAAATACCGGTGATTGCGATTGATGCGGTATTACCGGCGGGTCCTCAGGCGGCACAGGTGGGCGTGGATAACCTGGAAGGCGGCAAAATTATCGGTAAATATTTTGTCGACTACGTGGCGAAAAGTATGGGCGGCAAAGCGCGACTGGGCATTGTGGGCGCGCTGAACTCGGCCGTGCAGAACCAGCGTCAGAAAGGATTTGAAGAAACTATTAAGAGCAATCCGGGCATTACCGTAGCGGACGTGGTCGATGGTCAGAACGTGCAGGATACGGCGATGACGGCGGCAGAAAACCTGATTACCGGTAACCCGGATTTAACGGCTATCTATGCGACCGGTGAACCGGCACTGCTGGGGGCGATTGCTGCCGTTGAAAACCAGGGGCGTCAGAAGGACATCAAAGTCTTTGGCTGGGATCTGACGTCAAAAGCCATTAGCGGCATTGATGGCGGTTATGTCACGGCCGTGCTGCAGCAGGATCCGAAAAAAATGGGTGAAGAGGCGGTAAAAGCCCTGAACGCGCTGGCGTCGGGCAAAACCGTGTCAAAAACCATTCTGGTGCCGGCCACGGTGGTCACCAAAGCCAATGTGGACAGCTACCGGGCGATGTTTAAGTAATCGCTGACTCGCCGCCTGTCTGGAGCAGCGCGGCGAGTTCTTCTGCGGTGGGGAAGGCCTGAAGTGTCCCATGACGGCTGACGGTCAGCGCAGCCGCCTGACTGGCATGAGTCAGTGCTAATGTATCGATTTCACCCCCACGCAGGATCGCGGACGCCAGCATCACGGCAAGAAAGGTATCGCCTGCGCCGGTGGTATCTGTGGCATTGGCGGGTTGCGCCGGGTGAAACGTTCGCTGCTCGCCCTGAGTCAGCCAGGCACCCGCGCTGCCGAGTGTGGTCACTAACGTTTTCACTGCGCGGGGCTGCAGCTGTTGCGCTTCGTGCTGATTGACCACGGCGATATCCACCAGCGGCCAGCAGGAAGCAAAACCGGCGTGCACGGGCGAGGGGTTAAAGACGTTTATCAGGCCGTGGGATTTGGCCAGGCTAAACAGCGCATAAGTTTTATCGGGCGAGAAGTTGCCCTGCTGCACCAGCAGATCGCCCGGACGCGCGCGGGCAAGATGGTGCTTAAGCGTGTTGATATCCAGCGCATCTGCCGCCGCAGTACTGGTAATAATGGCGTTATCGCCATCGGCGCTGTGCAGAATAAGCGAGGTATCGCTCAACGCAGTCGTGGGCTGCGTGGGCAATAACGTCACGGGCTCGTTCATGAGCTGCTGACGGATCCATTTTCCATTGCTGTCATTACCGGTCGCGGCAATTAAATACGTTTCAATGCCGCAACGGGATAAAAGTATCGCCTGATTCGCGCCTTTACCGCCGATATCCCGCGAACGTTGATAACCGTGAACAGAGGCGCCCTTAGCCGGAATATCTGTAACAGACCAGGTTTCATCGACAGTAATATTACCAGCCACATAAACACGCATAGTGTTTTCCTGAACAGGATAAAGAAGCGATGGTTGCTATATCAGCAGAAAAAATTGATGCTATACAAGCGATATTTTCACGCCCTAAAGCGGTTATTGGCGTTATTCACTGTGACCCTTTTCCGGGTTCGCCAAAATATCGCGGCAAACCCGTCAGTGCGATAATTGATCGTGCCTTACGTGATGCAGAAAACTATATTCTTGGCGGCGTTCACGGCCTGATTGTAGAAAACCATGGCGATATTCCCTTTTCAAAACCTGAGGATATTGGCCCGGAAACGCCGGCGCTGATGGCCGTCATTACGGAAAAAGTGCGGGAACGTTTCGGCGTGCCGCTGGGCATTAATGTGCTGGCAAATGCAGCCTTACCTGCTTTTGCCACCGCGCTGGCGGGCGGGGCGGATTTTATCCGCGTCAATCAGTGGGCCAATGCGTATATCGCCAACGAAGGCTTTATTGAAGGAGCTGCCGCGAAAGCGCTGCGCTACCGTAGCCAGCTGCGCGCCGAACATATCCGGGTGTTCGCCGACAGCCACGTTAAGCACGGCAGCCATGCGATAGTGGCCGATCGCTCAATTCAGGAACTGACCCGCGATGTCGATTTCTTCGAAGCGGATGCGGTCATCGCCACCGGACAACGTACCGGTGACAGCGCCACGCTGGAGGAAATCGACGAGATCCGCGCCGCCACCACCCTGCCGCTGCTGGTGGGCTCGGGCGTGACGCCCGCCAACGTCTGCCAGATTCTGGCGCGTACCCAGGCCGTCATTGTGGCCAGCGCACTCAAAGTCGATGGCGTCTGGTGGAACGATGTGGATCGGGACAGGGTAAAACATTTTATGGCGGTGGCGCAGGCAGCGCTGGATCAGGCGTAGCCGCCGTTTAACGCCTGACGCAGGCAATAGAAAATCCTGCAGGTGAAGCGACGTTTTTTGTTCAGGTCAGCACGGAGGAATACGGCGGCCACCGTGCCGGACCCGGTTCAGAACAGCCAGCCTTTCATCACCGGCAGCACGGCGGGCAGCTGCGACAGCAGATAGAGGATCAGCCCGATGGTGCCGCCCACCAGCGTACCGTTGATGCGGATGAACTGCAGGTCCTTGCCGATATTGAGTTCGATCTGCTGCGACATGTCGCGCGCATCCCAGCTTTTCACGGTGTCGCTGATGTGACGCGTCAGGAAGCTGGCAAACTCCGGCGCCACGCTGCGCGCCGCCTGTTCCAGATGCTGGTTCATCGAGTCACGCAGCGCCGGGTCGGCCGCCAGGGTTTCGCCCAGCCACAAGGCGGCACCGCGTACCTTCTCCTGAACCCGTGAATCATCACTGCTCAGATCCGCCTTGAGCCAGTTGCGCATATCATTCCACAGCTCGCCGATGTAGCGGTTAAATGAGGCATCCTCTTTCAGCCAGCCTTTGATCTCCTCAGCGCGCTCGGCCATTTCCGGGTCGTTCTGCAACTTAACGATCAGTTTGTCTACCGCCCGGTTGAAGCCGAGGCGCAGCTCATGACCCTGATCCAGCGCCACATCATCCAGCAGTGAATCGACCGCGTTCGATACCAGCTCCGCACTGTGTTCGCCCAGCCATTCGGTCGGCAACATTTTGGCTTTAATCGGATGCTCGCGTTTCAGCCAGCGCACCAGCTGCATGGCAATAAACTCGCGGGTCGCGGGCTTATGCAGCAGTTTCAGCAGCTGTTCGATTGCCGCATCCAGCAACGCCTGATGACGGTTGTTTTTGGTCAGGCTCTCCAGCAGCAGGGCGCTGGTCTGACTGAGATCGACCTTGTCGATGGCGCGATGCACGGCGCGGCGCATAAAGGTCTGGATCCGGGCATCATCGGTCAGATCCAGGAAGCCGCGCATCACCTGTAGCAGATGGCGGCCGATGCGGTCCGCGTTACCCGGCGCATTCAGCCATTGCGCCAGCAGGTTCGAGGGATCGTGACGGCGAATCAGATTCAGCAGGGAGTCGGTATCAAGAAACTTCTCCTGCACAAAGCGACCGAGGTTTTCACCGATGCGATCTTTATTGCGCGGAATGATGGCGGTATGGCGCGAGATAAAGGGCACCGGCACGCGCCGGAACAGTGCCACCACCGCGAACCAGTCCGCCAGCGCGCCGACCATCGCGGCCTCCGCAATGGCTTTTACGCCGCTGACCCAGAAGCCTGGCGGCAGGAAAAGGGTGACGATGAAAGTCACGGCGGCGAGCAGCAGCAACAGCAGTGCCAGACGTTTTGTCCGTTTGAGTTCGTATTGTTTATCCATTACCTGATCTTAGCAGAGAGCCGGGCTTATCGGCGACGGCCACCCAGCAGGCTGCCGAGGACCCCACGAATAATCTGACTGGTAATCTGACGGGTGGCGCTTTTCGCCATGGTTTGCACCACGCCGTCGTGCTTACCGCCGCGCGGGCCGGTACGGCCAAACAAAATCTCTTTCAGACCGCCGAGAATGCCATTGTCGACCGCAACGTCGTTACCTTTCGCCGGTGGCGCGCTGGCCTCATCGCTGGCGGCCTGGAAGCCTTTTTGCAGCTTCTCAAACGCCGATTCGCGATCGACTTCGGTGTCATATTTGCCATACAGCGGCGAATGGTTGATCAGGCCGTTGCGTTCATCGCCGGTGACCGAACCCATGCGCGATCCGGGCGCAATCACCATGGCGCGTTCCACCACCGACGGGCTGCCTTTGGCATCCAGGAAGGAGATCAGCGCTTCGCCCGTGCCGAGCGCCTGAATCGCCTCGACGCTGTCAAACGCCGGGTTGGCGCGCAGGGTATCGGCGGCAGTTTTTACCGCTTTCTGATCTTTAGGCGTGAAGGCACGCAGGGCGTGCTGGACGCGGTTGCCGAGCTGGCCCAGCACCCGATCCGGAATATCGGCCGGGTTCTGGGTGACAAACCAGACGCCGACGCCTTTGGAACGGATCAGCCGCATCACCTGTTCGATTTTCTCCAGCAGCACCGCTGGCGCGTCGGTAAACAGCAGGTGCGCCTCATCAAAGAAAAACACCAGCTTTGGCTGATCGAGATCGCCCGCTTCCGGCAGATGCTCGTAAAGCTCCGACAGCAGCCACAGCAGGCTGGTGGCGTAGAGTTTCGGCATCTGGTAGAGCTTTTCGGCGGAGAGGATGTTGATGACGCCTTTGCCGTTGCTGTCGACGCGCATCCAGTCGGCGATATCCAGCATCGGTTCGCCAAAGAAGTGTTCCGCACCCTGTTGCTCCAGCGTCAGTAATCCGCGCTGGATCGCACCGACCGAGGCGCTGTTGATGTTGCCGTAATGGGTCTGGAAGCTTTTGGCGTTGTCACCGATGTACTGGGTCATGGCGCGCAGGTCTTTGAAGTCCAGCAGCAGCAAACCCTGGTCATCGGCGATGCGGAAGATAATCTGCAGGACGCCGCTCTGCACCTCATTCAGGTTCAGCAGACGCGCCAGCAGCAGGGGACCGAGATCGGAGACGGTGGCACGCACCGGATGGCCTTTCTCGCCGAAGATATCCCACAGCACCACCGGATTGCTCTGCGGCTGCCAGTCGGTGACGCCGATTTTCGCCAGCCTCTCCTGCAGCTTTTCGCTGGACTGGCCCGCCATTGCCACGCCGGTCAGGTCGCCTTTGACGTCAGCCATAAAGACCGGCACGCCAGTGTCGGAAAAGGATTCTGCCAGCTTCTGCAGCGTGACGGTTTTACCGGTGCCGGTCGCGCCGGTGATGAGGCCGTGGCGGTTGGCCATTTGCGGCAGCAGATGAAGTTCGACGTCTGGCGTCCGGGCAATCAGTAGCGGGGAAGTCATGATTTTCCACTCTCAGGCTGAAGGTTATGCCTGAAGGATAGCAAGCCGGAGCGGCACAGGAGGAAAACTATTCACCAAAAAAGGCCGTTGCTGCGTGAAGCAACGGCCTGAAACCAGGACTTACTTCTGCACCTCTTCAAAATTGAGCAGGGTGACACCGATGCCCTGCTGCAGGTGACTGAGGTTGCTGCGCACCGCCACCTGAACCGCGCCCTGTAACAGCACAACAAACGGCGAATCCTGCTGGACGCGGGTCTGCAGCCCGGTGTAGAGGTTACGGCGTTTCACCGCATCGCTCTCTCCGGCGGCGGCGCGGGTTTGCGCACTCAGCTCCGGAATGGTCCAGCCGACGCGCCACGCCAGGGTTTTGCCGCCACCCGGCACGTTAGAGGCAAAGGTACTGGCGTTGGTGTTAGGGTCGATGTAATCCGCGCCCCAGTAAGTGAAGATGGCCTGGAAGTCACGGCTGCGCATTTTGCTCCACAGCTCCGATTCCGCGACCGGCTGGATATCGAGCTGCACGTCCGCTTTGGCAAAACTCGCCTGCAGCGCCTGCGCCACGTCGATATACGGCGGCTGATTCACCACCGTCAGCGCGATATGGGTGCCCGGTTTGATGCCGCCTTTTTGCAGGATTTCCTGTGCCTTTTTCAGATCGTAATGGAATGGCGTGGTGTTCAGCGCACCATCGAATCCGTCCGGCAGGAAGCTCTGGTGAATACGGTACTGACCTTTCAGCAGCTGGTTGGCCAGGCTGTCATAGTCGACCAGCCAGCGAGCCGCCTGCCACAGCGCCGGATTGCCCAACGCCGGTTGCTGCGGGCTTTGGGTGTTAAAACCGATGTAATAAATCAGGCTGGACGGGAAGGCGTCGACTCGCACATTCGCCACATTTTTCAGTGCGGCAATCTGGTCCGGGCCGAGCTGATAGGCGACATCCACATCTCCCTGCTGGATCAGCAGACGGCGGCTGCCAGGATCGGCCACACCTTTCAGTAATACGCGCTTCAGATGCGGCTTCTGGCTGCTGTGGGGATTCGCTTCCAGCACCAGCGCCTGCAGCGGCACAAACTGTTTGATGGCATAGGCGGCACTGCCGGCGGAGTGGTTCTTCAGCCAGCCATTGCCGTAATCGTTGTTGCTGGCGTGCTCCTGCGCCAGTTTGCTGTCGACGATGGAGGCGACCGGCGCGGTCAGCAGCCGCAGCGCCAGATCGCTGCCAATCTCTGCGGGCCAGCGCAGCTCCAGCTGGTGGTCGTTGATCACCGTGAACTGCTGATCGATATTTTCCGGCTTCCAGCCAAACTCGCCCAGGATAAAAGAGGGCGCTTTGTTGAGTTTTACCGCGCGGGTTAATGAGAAGACCACATCCTGCGCGGTCAGCGGATGACCGCTGGCGAAACGGGCCTGCGGGTTGAGGTCAAACACCAGGCTGTGGGGCGTTTTCCCGGCCTGCCAGTGTGTGGCGGCCAGTGGCGAGAGCTTCTGCGGGTTCTGATGATCCGGCTCCAGCAGCGTCTGGTAGATATTGCGCAGGCTGCTGGTGCTGACCGTTTCAAAACTTTCCGCCGGATCGAAACTGATGATGCCATCGAGTGGCACGGCGACCACCAGTGTATCGGCTGGTGTCGCAGCGTGTACCGGATGAACCAGTGCCAGAGCAGTGAATAAAGAGAGTGACAGCAGCGTTTTGCGCATTGAACGTTATCCTGAGAGGTTGATTCCACTACTCTATCTGCTGGGGGATAAACGCCAAATGCGGCTTTGTTCTGAGCTTTGCACAATTATTCGCGTTGTTCTTCAGGCAAAAGAACAAAATAAGATAGTGACGGCAGGTAATTATTCTGATGATATTCCGGGCGCTGCGGAAATAAGGTCTCTGGCCACGGGGATCACAGATTAAGCACTCTCTTATTGTTCGCCGTATAAAGTCACGATAGTGTGAACGATGAGAATGATTCTCTGGTATGGAAGTATGATATTTTTTTATCGGTTATTCAGCGTGATGATACCAGAGCGAAAATAATCACCCCCAATCCTGCGCCAGAATGGCTAAATACCCGATGTTTATGCGGTTTTAGTCCCGATAATTGCGCTGTAACTCTTTTACCTCTCTGCAACGCCTCCGCAACACCATGATAAACTTTCACCACGACACATTTTAAATTCAATTTTTACATTCTGACATAGTTATATCCCTAAGATTGCCAGGTTATTAACCGATAAGTTCCGTTAGTCACCGAACCATAATTCTACCCGCCCTTGTCTGTTCTGCTGTCGTCTGTGCTGTGTGCCTTTATCTCTGCGGGGAGTTTTCTGCCTGTACTCAGCCTTTCAGCGTCTTAACACATAAAACGGGTATTTAGCAGATGAGAGTCGTGCGGATATGATTTTAGAAAAACCCACCACCAGGCGTAAATTTTTGCTCGGTTCACTGCTGGCGTTGCCATTAAGTGAGCTGGTGTTCAAAGGCATTACGGCGGCACAGGCTGCAGAAATGGCCGCCCCCGAGTTAGCTGATTACAAACCGATCTTTTTTAGTGCCGATGAGTGGCAGTTTATTCTGGCCGCCACCGACCGCTTAATTCCGGCGGGCGGCAAAGGCAAAGCGCCGGGCGCGCTGGAAACCAACGTGCCAATCTTTATCGATCAGCAGCTGCACAGCGAGGCGTTTGGCAGCGAAATCTACATGCAGGGACCTTTCAACACGAAAGCGCCAGCTACCCTGGGTTATCAGATCCCGTTCCGCCCACAGCAGATCTATAAGAGCGGCATCCGCCTGGTCAATGAGTGGTCGCAGAACCAGCATCAGAAAGCGTTTCATGCGCTGACGCTGGAAGAGAAAGATGCGGTGCTGACCCAGGTGAACAAAAACGAGATCGACTTTGCCGCACTGGGCGAAGCCGATCTTAAACCGTCTCATTTCTTCAGCCAGCTGCTTTCAGATACCAAGCATGGCTACCTGGCCGACCCGATGTACGGCGGTAATAAAGGCATGAAAGCCTGGATCGCCATCGGCTTCCCGGGCGCGCGTGCCAGCTTCACCGAATGGGTGAAACAGCACAACGTGCCTTATCCGCTCGGCCCGGTCAGCATCAAAGGTGAACGCGCATAAAGCGCTTCCACATCAGGTTTTTGAAACAGGATTATCATGGCACAGGTTACTAAAAAAGAAGTCGACGTCGTGGTCTGCGGCCTCGGCTGGGCAGGCTCGCTGATGAGCATCGAGCTGGCACTGGCCGGTCTGGACGTGCGCGCCCTGGAGCGCGGCGGCGATCGTGATTACGACGAGTTCGCCTATCCAAAACCGGCAGATGAATACGCCTATGCGGTGCGCAACAAAGTGTTTGCGACACCGGCCGAAGTGGCGGTCACCGTGCGCTACAACAGCAGCCAGACGGCATTACCCACCCGTAAATGGGGTGCGTTTGCACCGGGTACTGGCGTGGGCGGCGCGGGCATGCACTGGACGGCGGTACTGATCCGTCCGACCCCGACCGATATCAAACTCAAGACCTACGCTGACGAAGCTTACAAGCCCGGCATTCTGCAGGAAGATATGCGGGTGATGGACTTCCCGTTCAGCTGGGAAGAGATCGAACCCTATTACTACAAATTCGAACTGATCTGCGGCCAGTCGGGCAACACCGGCAACCTGCGCGGCAAAATTCTGGAAGGCGGCGATCCGTTTGAAGGTCCGCGCTCTGAGCCTTATCCGCTGCCCGCGCTGGATGACACGCTGAACAACGTGATGTTCAAAGAGGCGGCCACGAAACTGGGGTACCACCCGTTCCCGAACCCGTCAGCCTGTGTGTCACGCGCGTGGAAAAACCCGTACGGCAACCAGATCGCCCCGTGCAACTACTGCGGTTACTGCAGCAAATATCCCTGCCTGAACTACTCCAAAGCGTCGCCGCAGACCGCGGTGATGGATTCGCTGAAGCGCATGCCGAACTTCTCTTATGAAGTGCACGCAGAAGTGATCAAAGTGGTGCTGAACGACGATAAAAAAACCGCCAAAGGCGTGATCTATATCGATGCGCAGGGCAATGAGTGCTTCCAGCCAGCCAAAATCGTGGTGCTGAGCAGCTTCCAGCTCTATAACGTGCGTCTGATGCTGCTCTCCGGCATCGGTAAGCCTTACAACCCGATTACCGAAGAGGGTGTGGTAGGCCGTAACTACGCGTTCCTGTCGAACGGCGGCGCGACCCTGTTCTTCAAAGATAAAAACTTCAATCCCTATGCCACTGCGGGCGCGACCGGCCAGATGTTTAACGATATCTCGCCAGGCAACTTCGACGGTCCTGCGCTCGGCTTCCTGGGCGGCGCGAAGATCCACAGCTCGCAGGCGACCGGTACGCCAATCAGTACCTCGCTGCCCAAGGGCACGCCATCGTGGGGCATGGGCTACAAGGAAGGTCTGGAGGAGTGGTACGGTCATTCGATGAAGATCAGCATCACCACCACCTGCCAGTCTTATCGCGATATCTATCTGGATCTCGATCCGAACTACAACGATCACCGTGGCCTGCCTTTGCTGCGCATGACGTTTAACTGGAAAGAGAACGAACTGAAGCTGCAGCAGCATCTGAAAGGCATCGTCGGCAACATCGCCAAAGAGCTGAACCCGGACAGCATGAGCATGAGCTTCCTGCCGATGGGCGCGGACTTCGATATCACCAAATATGTCTCTACCCACAACGTGGGCGGTGCCGTGATGGGCGATAACCCGAAAACCTCGGCGCTGAACAAGTATCTGCAGAGCTGGGATGTGCATAACGTCTTTGTGCCAGGCGGCAACGCCTTCCCGCAGAACTTCCAGGCGAACCCGACCGATACCATCGGTGCGATTACCCTGATGGCGGCTCAGGCGATCAAAGATCACTACCTGAAAAATCCCGGCCCACTGGTACAGGCATAAGCGCATGAATAAGCTGAAACTGAAGTCTTTTATTTTTGCCAACGCGGTGCTGCTGGCCAGCGGATTTGCGCTGCCGGTTCACGCCGAAGATGAAGCGCAACTGATTAAGCAGGGCGAATATCTCTCCCGGCTGGGCGACTGTATGGCGTGCCACTCGCTGCCCGGCAAACCGGCTTATTCAGGCGGACTGGCGATTGAGTCGAACCTGGGCACCATCTTCTCCACCAACATTACGCCGGATAAGCAGCACGGCATCGGCAACTACAGCGAGCAGCAGTTCTCTGACGCCGTGCGCAAAGGGGTATTACCGGACGGATCGCACCTCTATCCGGCCATGCCTTATCCTGACTACGCAAAAATCAGCGATGCCGATATCCACGCGCTCTACATTTACTTTATGAAAGGCGTGCAGCCGAGCGCAGAACAGCCGCCGGAAACTGATCTGAGCTTCCCGTTCAGCCAGCGCTGGGGCATGCGGTTCTGGAACTGGGCGTTCGCGTCAGACAAGCCTTTCCAGCCGATTGGCGGCGCGTCAGCCGAGGTTAATCGCGGTGCCTATATCGTGGAGAGTCTGGGCCACTGCGGCAGCTGTCATACGCCGCGCGGTCTGGGCATGAACGAGAAAGCGCTGGATAGCGGTGACGATAAATTCCTGGCGGGTGGCAGCCTGAACAACTGGGATGTGCCGTCACTGCGTGGCGTGCCGCACTGGAGCGAGCAGGAAGTCATCGATTACCTGCAGACCGGCCGAAACGATAAGGCGGCAGTCGGTGGTGAGATGACTTCGGTGGTGGAGCACAGCACCTCATACATGACCGATGCGGATCTGAAAGCCATCGCGGCCTACCTGAAGTTCCTCGGCGGCAATCCGCCATTGCAGGCGTTCAGCGTACAGGCGCAGCAGGCGACGGAAGCGAAACTCACCGCCGCGAAGAACCTCAGCGAAGGCGAGCGTCTTTATCTGGATAACTGCGGTGCCTGTCACTTCGTAACCGGCAAAGGCGCACCGGGGGTCTTCCCGGAGCTGGATGGGGCAACCATCGTGAATGCTAAGGATCCAACCGGCCTGATCCACACCATTCTGGCGGGGGCGCAGCAGCCTTCGACTGCGAAAGCGCCATCTAAACTGGCGATGCCGGGCTTTGCCCAGCGGCTGAATGATGATGAAGTCGCGCAGCTGGCGACCTTTATTCGTCAGGGCTGGAGCAACACCGCGCCAGCGGTGAGCAAAGATCAGGTTGCTGAGGTGCGTAAAACGCTGAAGTAATCGAGGCTTCCCCTCTGCCTGTCAGGAGAGGGGAAATCCCGGATTAGTGAAAGGTGCGCACCACTTCCAGCACACCGTTAATGATGAACTGCACGCCCATACAGACCAGTAAAAATCCCATCAGGCGTGATATCGCCTCAATACCGCTTTTCCCCACCAGCTTCATGATGGCACCCGAACTGCGCAGCGAGACCCACAGAATCAGGCTCACCAGCAGGAAGGTCAGCACCGGCGCGACACTGATGACCCAGGCAGGAAAATCGACGCCACTTCTTACCGTCGAGGCGGAAGAGATGATCATCGCAATGGTTCCCGGCCCCGCCGTACTCGGCATCGCCAGCGGCACAAAGGCGATGTTCACCGGCTCTTTAGTTGCCTCCTGCTCATCCAGTTTATGCTTCGCTTCGACCGAATGACCCGCAGGCTTCGCCGGAAACAGCATCCGGAAGCCGATAAAGGCGACGATCAGGCCGCCCGCCATACGCAGACCCGGTATGGAGATACCGAAGGTGTTCAGCACCGCGCTGCCCGCGTACCACGCCACCACCATGATGGCGAAAACGTAGATGGAAGCCTGGCGCGCCTGACGGTTGCGCTCCTGGAAATTCATGTCACCCGCCAGCCCTAAAAACAGCGCCACGGTGGTGAGCGGATTGGCGAGCGGCAGGATGACGACCAGCCCCAGGCTGACCGCTTTAATCAGCTCCAGCATGTCACATCTCCCTGATTAATGTTTCGGGCGCTCCAGCGCCTCAAGCAGCTCGGGGAAGAAGTCCTGCAGGATTTCGGGCGTCATCAGTTCGGGATACTGCATCAGATGTTCGCGGATACGTTCGTTGACGTCCGGCAACAGACGCTGGGCCGCGGCACTGGCGGTGATTTTGTGCTTCTTCATGGCACGCAGCAGATCGCCGGGCAGTGTGTCTTCGTCGTCGGCGTCATCGACCATCTCCAGCGCGTCCAGCTCATCGAACATCTCCATCAGCGCTTCGGTCTGCGGTGTGCGCGACTCATATTCACGCGGATGTTCATCTTCCAGGAAGCGCAGCATCGCGCGCATCGGTGTGCCGTCTGGCGTGGAGGGCGGCTCGGTTGCGAACCAGCTCAGCAGCTGATGCATGGTGACCTGATGGACGCGGAATCCGCTGTCGACCAGCTCATCGGCCAGCAGCTCGGCGGTTTCGTTTTCAATCAGGCAGATGTGGGTGCGTTTAGGTTCGTACTGCTCCAGCCACTGATAGATCTCTTCAATCACGCCATCGTCATACTCGAATTTTTTGCTGAGATAGCTGTCGTCCTGTTCGTGAACGCAGGCCTGAATCTGATCGGGGTCGAAGTAAAGTGCGATGTTGATGCCTTTCATGCGTGCTGTCCTGTAGAAATCAAAACAACACTATAGCGCTCAACCCCAGGTTAAGGGAATGTCAGGCGTCACAGCATGGGGGGCGTTTAACGCTCCCCTCAGAGCTGAGAGGGGAGAGAGAAGGGAAGGTGATCAGGAGATAAAGTTTTTGCCCTGCTTCAGCACCACGTCACAGGCTTTGGTTTTCAGCTTCTCACCCATTGGCGAGTTGCTCAGGCTTTGCAGATTCAACTGCTGGCCATTACCGGTATTCAGCAGACCGGCCACGCCCTGGGTGTAATCGGTTTTCTGTTCCTGCGCGGTGGTGGTGTTCAGACCGAGCTTGCTCAGCACCTGGTCTTTGACCGACTGCACGTTGTTTTTCACCACGTTGTGTTCGACGCAGTACTGCATCACACCAGCGGCGTTGGTCATGCTGTTGGCGCTGACCGCTTTATCGCCGCCACCCAGCATGCTGGTAATGGTAGAAAGCGACATGCCGCCATTCTGCTGCGTGGTGCCGGTGCTGCTGCCGTTGTTTTGCTGGCTGAGCTGTGACGCTGCACTGCTCAGCTGATCCTGCCAGCTTGCCGCTGATGCACTGCCTGCGACCAGAAGTGCCGCCAGTCCCCATCCCCACGCACTGCGTTGTGCTTGCTTCATTTCAACCTCGGTATGTGCTTATTCAGTTTTCCTAAGAAAGGCTGACGGGCAGAAAGTTCCTGACTTCCTTTTATAAAAAGCGTCTTAAATAGCACTTTGGGAATCTTCTGTAATAAGAGCGATAAAATATTCAGATGCTTGTGGGTGTTATTATTCTGTGAAGTGATTAACTGAAGGCAGTAATAAGCACATCCCGCGGAAATATTATTTAATATCCTCACGATTTTTATCAGGAATTGTCCTGGTTTAAATTAAAGTTACCGCTTTGCTTATAGCGTGTTTTCTAAGCGCTTGCGTCTGGTCTGGTAATATTTACCTGCGAAATAATATTAATATAACCTCATGTATTTTAGTTATTTTTTATTTTTAGCGTAGCGGTGATTTAAGCCAGATTGCTGTTTTTTGATGCGGTTTTTTGTGCCGTAATTAAATTGAGTTAGCGGAGTTTTTTATTATTCCGGCTTGCGAAATCAGCCAGAGTGTTCATGCTTAATCACTGTGTCAGGCAGTTGTGGCAGATATTTAATTTAACGGGAGCGATATTATGGCTGGACAGCCAGAGCACAATAATAATGCAGAGGTCACGCTTAAACTCGCTGAAGAGCAAATAGCCCTGACGAAGCAAAAGATTGTGGATGGACATGTCCGTGTTACCCGTTCCACAACTGAGCATGACGAGGTCATCAGTACACTGCTTAACCGGGAGAAGGTTGAGGTTAAGCATGTAGCGAAAGCGCAACCCGTTGAAACGATGCCCGAAATCAGGGAAGAGAACGGTGTACTGATTGTCCCGGTAGTAGAGGAAGAAATCCAAATCGTCAGAAAGCTGGTGCTTAAAGAGGAGATCCACATCCGAAAAGTGCAGGAGAATGTTCCTTTTCAGGAAGTGGTGACCCGACGTGAGCAGCAGGTGAAAGTTGAGAGAGATGACGATCAAATTAGCTAACAGAGAGGAATCTATCATGGCACAGGAAAAAATCGTAACACTGTTCGATTCTGCAATTCAGGCAGAGGCCGCGAAAAGAAATCTCGTGAAAGCAGGCTTTTCTGATCGGGACATCAGTCTTATCAGTGGAGAACGTTTGCAGCAGGAAGGGCAGTCTGTCCGCCATCCGAGCCTGTGGCAGCGTCTGTTTGGGCACGACGTCGATAAAGATGAGGCGGATGTCTACACCCGAGCGATGGACAAGGGCGGCGTAGTGCTGACCATCCGTACTGAGGAGGAGAAGCTGGCCCGCGCCATGACGATTCTCCATTCTCATGACTCGGTAGATGTGCCGTCACGTATGCAAAGTTCCGTTGAGAACGGCACCGCCGCGCCGGGCATCAACCCGACGGCAGGTAAGCAGTTCGCCGGTGAGACCAACGACCGCCCGGCTGAGCCATTACGCACCTCACTGACCGGTGATGAGAGCGAAGCAGATATTCTGCGTCTGGCCGAAGAGCAGGTAGAAGTGGGTAAACGTCTGGTCAGCGAAGGCTCCACCCGTGTACGACGTTATACCGTGACCGATACCGTCTCTGAAGATATCTCGCTGCATGAGCAGCACGCTGACATCTTCCGCCGCTCGGTAAATGAACCCGCGCTGGCCGGAGAAGTGGACTGGTCGGAGAAAACCGTCGAGGTCGCTGAGACCCATGAGCAGCCGGTGATCAACAAAACGACCCACGTGAAAGAAGAAGTGGTAGTGCGTACCGACGGCAGCGATCGTACTGAGACCATTAACGACACGGTGCGTCGTCAGGAAGTGGATATCGACCATGCACGAGGTGGTCTGGAGAGCGAGCTTCCGGGTACGACAGCAGGGGTCAAACCTGCCAGCGCAGGCACGCAGTCACCCGGCGCGCACAACCGCGACCACAAAGAGAGCCTGACTGAGAAAGTGAAGGACAAAGCTGGCGAAGTGAAAGATAAGGTCGAAAACAAGCTGCATCATGACCATACGCATTGAGGCGCTTATCCTGACAACAACAGGCGCTGATGGGTATTGCTGATACCCGATGCTGAAGATGCAAGGAAGAGCCAACCGCGAGGTTGGCTCTTTTGCGTTTTGGAGAAGGGAGAAAAAAACGGATAACGACGTCAAATTCTCTTCGATATAATCAGGCGCTATCTGTGCAGGCCGGACAGAAATAAAACCTGAGGGATTAAAGTGAACTGTAAACCGATGCTTTTCGTGCTGGCGATGCTCTCCCTGTCGGCTCAGGCCGCCCAGAGCGGCAAAACGCTTGAGCACAAAGACTGGGAAGTTGTCTGTGATAACACGCTGACCTGCCGCATTGCGGGTTATGCCAAAGAAGAGGATCCCTCCGGCTCAATCCTGCTCACCCGTGCCGCGGGACCTGGAACGGAGACAGTGGGAGAAGTGACGCTCGGCGACACCGAAGATGACAGCGAGCCGGCGGAAAAGCTGACGCTGTGGATCAACGGGAAATCAGCTGGCGATCTGGTGGCGGCTGATGACAACTGGCGAATGTCAGCCAGTCAGACCTCTGCGGTAATCAGCGCCGTCAAAGGTAGCGGTAAAGTCGAGTTTAAAGGCGGCACAAAGCCATTCCAGCTTTCTAGCGAGGGCGCGTATGCCGTGCTGCTGAAAGCGGACGACGTACAGGGCCGTATCGGTACGCCAGGCGCGCTCACCAAAAAAGGCAATAAGCCGGAAAGCAGCGTGGCTAAGGCTGTGCCCGCACCGGTTATTCAGGCGGCAAAAACCCTCGGCGGCGAACCCCGTTTGCTGACCGCAGTGGAAAGCGACGCACTGAAAACCCGACTGCTTGCAACGGTCAATCACAATGACGATGACACGTGCGACAGCCTGTATTCACCTGCAGAAAACAGCGATCCGGAAACTGATGGACTCACGCTTACGCCACTGGATGACAGCCACGTTCTGCTTTCAGCACTCTGCTGGCGTGCCGCTTATAACGAAGGATATGGCTACTGGGTCATTGATAACCAGTTAAAAGGTAAGCCTGAACTGGTGACCATTTCCGGGTCGGATTACGACAAGGGCGAGATTACCAGCGTGCAGAAAGGTCGGGGTATCGGCGACTGCATGAGCCAGGAGAGCTGGGTATGGGACGGCAAGGCCTTCCGCAAAAGCTATGACGGTGGGACCGGTATGTGCCGTTACATCCATGCGGGCGGCACCTGGGATCTGCCGACGCTGGTGACTGATGTGAAGGCTGTTTCGGGTTAGCGCTTTTGTTATGACGGTGAAACCTGATGGCTGAAGCGACGCCTTTACGGCGGGCGAGGGTAATAGCTAGCTTCAACAAGGATGTCATCAGATGAACCTGAAATCCAAAAAGACGGTTTTTTCAGCAGTTGCACCATAGTCTGCGGATAAGGGTTGCGGAAACAGGGGGTAACGGTATAATCCTCAACGTTTTCCGCATACCCTTCAGTGCCGAAGTGGCGAAATCGGTAGACGCAGTTGATTCAAAATCAACCGCCGCGAGGCGTGCCGGTTCGATTCCGGCCTTCGGCACCAGGTATGGAAAATCAAGTCGCTTAAGGGCGGCTTTTTTTGTGTCTGGAATTTGAATACTGACGGATTTTACTTGCTGAACGGTGGTTAAGAAAGCTGTAGACGATAGATGTGCCATCAGTAGCACAATAGAATGCGAGCGGCTCATAGCTATATGGTAGTTCAATAAGGTAAAGCGCAGGGTTTACAGCAGCTGTGGCCTGATTTACCCGATGTATATAGATAGAAAGCTATTTCATCTTTACATTAATGAATATTTAACTATGCAGTTTAATTGTCCGTATTGTATATGACTGACAATATATATTAAAATATATTTTTTTGGTTATATTTCAATTCCGTGTTCAGCTTTATGATTCACTGGCGATAAAGTATTTCTCTCAGCGTAAGTAACGAAGTTACGCTGAGAGAATGTGATTATTTAATTTCAGTAGCGACAACGTTATTTTCAATTAACAGGCGCTGTCCTGTCTTGAGCAAATGAACTGTTTTAGAAACTGATCTATGCGAATATTTAGCTTAAATGGGGGCAAGGTTAAACCGTCTTGCTTTTCAAAATACATCCTGGCTTTTACTTTATCCACTGACTCTTTTAACGCGTCAAATCGGCCGAATTCGTTAATGTTTTTATCATTAATATTATCAATAATTAATGCTTTGAGGCGCTCTTTATCTAAACCAAGAGCATTAACAACAGCGTTTAATTGCGCATTTTCAGCATCATCTTTGTAGGTATTAATGTAGTCTCTGAATGTATGGCCTTCGATTAACTGCGCATCGCCGCGCTGCAAATCGTGCAAGAAAAGTCTGGCGTACTTTTGCTCGCCTTGGGTAAGCGAGGCGAACGATTTATGTAGCTCATTTAATGTGGTTTCAATGCTCGAAGAGTCCTGATGTTTGTTCAGCTCTTTAAGATATTTATCAAAGCGACTATTCATATAGTCGGCATCAATTTTTCCAGTATCTATCTCAGTTAAATAACCACTGATATCAAAAGGCACATCATCGCCATCTGCGCTACCGCCATTACTTTTGCCTACTAGCTCTTTGTAACGCAGGACCAGACTCAGGTAAGTTTGTTCGTCTATGGTCAACGCTACGTCATGTTCTACATCATTTTCAGTAAAGGAATAGACTGACTTGTCCCAATTCAAACCTTGTACTTTAGCCGCTTCCAGATGCTGGCTAAAGGTGTTAAATAATTTGGCAAATTGAGCACAGGCTTCTATATCATCTGGCAGTTTTTCATAGTTCTCAACACCGGTACTGACAAACAGCTCGGTAATTTCCACTACTAATTCATTCATGGCTTTAAGATTGCTTTCTAACCTATCAACAAATAAGCCGATAGGTCTGTCGCCAGAATACAATTTTACCGCATCTTTAATGTGCTGCTCCATGGTGTGTGGGTAGCGGTAATAACGGATGATGCCATGAGGTTTGTCTGGGCCAAATAAGCGATTGGTGCGTGAGAACGCTTGAATAATATTTTGGTATCTAATCACCTTGTCTAAATACAAGGTATTAAGCCATTTAGAGTCAAAGCCAGTGAGCATTTGATCTACAACAATCAGTAAATCTAATTGCTTGGAAGGCTCGGTGTGAATGCGCTCGTAGGGTTTTTTATGGGCAAGGCGTGCCGCTAAATCTTTTTTAAAGGCTGCATGGCGGGCAAAATCAAAATCCTGGCCGTAACGCTTATTGTAGTCATCCATAATCTCGTCCAGACCATCACCTTTAAAGGTGGGGCTACGGTCGCCACTGCCGTCGTTATCAATGTTTGGGTCAAACAGGGCTGATACTTTAAGTTCAGGTTTGGCAGCTTTTAAATGACGGTAATAGTCAATGGCTTCGGCAATGCTATTAGTGGCCAAAATGGCGTGGAATTTATTGCCCTGACTGAGCACATCCCATTTATGCAGAATATCTTCCACCACTTTGGCTTGGTGAGTTTCGCTTAAATATTGGCTTTTAGGCACATAATCTTCAATGCCTTTGTTGTATTTGCCAGTGGCATCTTTATAGCCAGCCATAAGTACATCATTCATAAAGTGGTTAAATTTTTTCTTTTTGGCCGGGTTATCCATGGCTTCGGTCACCGAATCGGCTTTGGCTTGCTCTAACGCCACAGCTTGTCTTAGATCACTGTCTCTAAAGGTAGGCACTTTGTAAGGGTCAAAACCAAGAACGTTGCCATCGCGTATGCCATCGGCAATGCTATAGCGGTGTAGTTCGTTACCAAATACGGTACTGGTGGTATTGCCGTTTTTTTCGTTTTCTTCTTGAATTGGTGTACCAGTAAAGCCAAAAAACAGGGCGCGCGGAAAAGTACGCTTAATAATAATCAGCATGTCACCAAAGGTAGATCGGTGCGCCTCATCAACAATAAACACCAAACGCTTAGCGCGAATTTTTTCGATATCCGCAGAGTTTGTGGCCGTGCCTTCATCGTCTACCGCTTCAAAAATATTACTCATTTTTTGAATAGAGCTAACAATTAACGTATCGGCGGGGGCGGTGCTTTTTAATTTGGTAATGAGTACGTGCGTATTTTCGGTGGCTTGAACGTCTTCGCCATCACCAGCAAAATTGCGATATTCCGCGAGCGACTGGGTGCCCAGCTCAATCCTGTCCATTAAAAAGATTACTTTATCGGCATCTTTGGATTGTGCGATCAACTGCGCCGATTTAAAGCTGGTCATGGTTTTACCCGAACCCGTGGTATGCCACACGTAGCCCCCGAGGCGATCGGGATTATTGGCCGCGCTACCCAGTTGCTGCCAGTTGGTTTTGGCGACTTTGTCAGATATCGCATTGGCGGCGTAATACTGATAACTGCGCATTACCTTAAGCACGCCGTCGGTATCGTCCGCGACGGTATAAAAGCCAATCAACTGGTGCGCCATAGGGATAGAAAGCAAGGTAGAGGCGATGTCTTTCCAGTGATTCATAGGTTCATTGTTAAAGTCAGCCCAATTAAATTGATAGTCTGGGTTAAACTTACCGTCTAGTCCGGGATTGGCAAAGTATTTGGCCTCGTTAGGTTCCATAGCCACAAACACCTGGATAAGCGAAAAAATGCCGCTAAATAAGCCCTCTTTACTGTATTTTTCAATTTGGTTTACTGCCTGGCTAACCGGAATGCCGCTGCGCTTTAACTCAACATGGATTACCGGCATCCCGTTAATTAGTAACAGCACATCACCACGTCTGTCGTTTCGCAAAGGACTTCCGCGTGCAAATTTAGGCTGTTGCACAATTTGGTAACGGCTTTGGCCTGCAGCAATTTCATGGCGATCGTATATTTTTAAGCTGACTTCTTTGCCCATATGCAAGGTATCGGTTGGATTATCGCGCTTGATGGCCACGGTTTTACCGTTAATTAAACCATTCAGCTTGAGCGGGGTTTTAAGTTCTTTTATTTGCTCAATAATTTGCTGCATTTCAGTCGCGGTAAGCGGGACATCGTTTAAGCGATCCCGCTGGCGGTTGTTTTCAAACAAAATGTTTGCCCAGTTTTGCAGTAAATCGGCTTCGGTTTTGTTTTTGAGTATCCCTGGTTCCCAACCTTTGTTGGTAAGTACCTCAATAAAGGCCTGCTCAAATTGTGCTTCTGTTTTAAACGTGGTCATGATGGCGCTCCCTTTTAGACAAACATTTTATTTAAGCAGGCCTGCTTGATGTTATTGAGTTTGGTGATTTGTTGATGATGATTATTAATTTGCATATCAAACTTTTGGAAAAAATTGCCGATTTGGGCTTGTTCCATCTCGCATTCTGGATAACTTACCTCGAGAGTAGCCAGTGTTGAAGCGTTAATCGCTGGATAGCTTGTACCAGTACAATTATCTAAAACATTCTTAACAAATGAGTCTCTTTGGACAAGATTTAGCAAAAAGTAACCATTAAAATAAGGCCGTAATTGTGCGTAGCCAGTTGAAAAGACATAATCACTTTCTTCACTATTAAACAGATAATTATTTTTTTGGTACGGCCTTACTGTTTGAAAAAAAACATCGCCTTTTTGGGCGTGTCGTTGTGCTCGTGAAGGTGCATCATCTTTTGATTCAAGTTTATACCCTAACAATGACGTTCCTTTAACAGACTCTAAATCCACATACTTAAAAAAAATGGGTAACTCAGATTTTGGATTGAATAATGCAAGGTCAGAAAGCCCCGAGGTTCTCCATTCTCTACTAAACCCTTTAAAGCGGATTTCTGGGATGGTTTCGCCTGGTTTTGGGAACATCTTTTCTAGCATGGCTTTTTTAATGCTGCTGAGCTTGTCATGCTTTTGTTGGTGTTGATTGATCAGCGCATCGAGCTTTTGGAAGTAGTTGCCGATCTGGATTTGTTCTTTTTCTTCCGGCGTACGAAACTCTAGTTGAAGGACTGATGGCTTTGAGATGTTCTTCATTGAACCTGAGGTTCCTGTGGCCAAATCCGATAGAGCTAGTCGTCCTTTATCTGAACCCAATATGTAGGCTATGAACTTCAAGTCACCTATAGAAGATGGTTTTGCAGCCCAAAGTCTGTCAGGTAAGAAATAGTTAGCGTAGCTTTTGCTGATATATGCATTGGCTCCTACTAATGCAGGAGTATTCATTCTGCTAATGATGATCGTATTTTCTAACACTGGTTCTTTTAAACGACTTATTTCTTCTGTCTTAAATACAATTTTATTTTCGGTTGGTTCAAAAAAACCGTTAGTTACACAGCTTGTTTTGAGGATCCCAAATTCGTTTTCGTTAGCAGCTCTATCACCAGAGTTTACGCTTACACCTGCATCCAATGAGCTTATAAATATGGATAATGGATTTTTCCCCCAATCCTTACTAAACCCTTTGAACCGCATTTCTGGCACCTTGTTATCCACACTCATCTTATTCACCTTTCAATAAGTTGGTGAGTTCAGTCACGCCTTGCAGATCAAACTCATTACCCGTGAGCTCGCCCATCATCTGCGCCAGTTCTTGCTCGGTGGTTTTTATCTCATTGGCAACTTGTGAGTAAGTAACGGCATATTTATCGGCAAGGGCTTGCACTTGGTTAGTCAGTTGGCTAATCACGGTGTTTGGCATAGCGGCGAGTTCGGTGCTTAATGGTGCAATCCATTTAAGGTGCAGCAGGTTGTTCACCTGTTCATCAGTTAATGTTTCGATGGTCATTTTTGTTTTTAAGTGCAGGGCAGTGGCGGCATCTCTGACCGCTTTTTTCAGGGATTTTTCTTCATCAATTAATTTGTTCGCACGAATGATTTTGGCTTCATAGCTCTCTTCTGCAAATTTAACTTTGCTATCTTTTTGTTCTTTCAGGAAGGCCTTGGCCGCTTTGCCTACTTCTGCATTGGCAAAGCCGTCTTTGCTTTCTTTGATCGTATCTTGTTCTTTTTCTTCTTCACTCAGAGATTCTAAAATTTCTTCCAGCGCGCTAGCGATTTCTGCTAAGCGTGTTTCTTTATCTGACAAAGCTTTTAAGTCATTACTTAAATAAGTATGTTGCACTAAATCAAAGGGCAGTATGTGGCCTTTCCAGCCGTCTTGTACTTCGGTGTCTTTGCCGTCTTTCTTCTTGATGATGATATTAGGGTCAACTTGTTTGGTGGCGGCAAAACCTTCGGTTTGCATCATTTCTAAATCGGCGCTGATAATTTGCCATTGGTTGTTTAGAAATTGATAAGCCTGGTATTTGTCGATTAAGGCAATGGGGGTTAAGCGAGTAAATAGCTCGGTACTTAATCCTATCTCTTGTTGGTTACGCTTTACGTTTTGCCAGTTTTGTATTAACTCGATGTTAAGATGGTCATCAAAGCCATTAAAGGCCTGGTTGTAGGCGCTGATGAACTCTATCACTTGCGGATGTCCGCTAATGCTAGTGTTAACGTCTTGTTTATCAATGGCCAGCTCACTGTAAGCAGGTGATTTTGGGGTAAACAAAGTACTGCGCAATTGTGGGAAGGCTTGCCAAAAGTTATCTAATCCGGCAATTTCGCTGTGGGGAATACCGCCGAGCATGGTGGCATGTAAATCCCAGCTTTCTGCCGCTGCTGAAGAATCCACATAGCGCGGTATGTTGAGATTGTAACCGTTGTCGCGTAGGGTTTCTTTGCTCACCAGTTGCGAAAACTTGTCGATATTCTCTCGGTTAATGACCGCATCAGTAATACGCTTAATATCACTGGCTTGCAATTTGTTATTTTTGCCTTCTTTCATAAAGTGTCTGGAGGCATCGACCACCAATACATCAGTGTTTTGGCGTTTTTGCTTGAGTACTAAAATCACTGTAGGAATGCCGGTGCCAAAAAAGATATTTGCCGGTAGTCCAATAACCGTATCAATATGATTTTGCTCAATGAGTTGCTTGCGAATTTGCCCTTCTTCACCGCCACGGAACAAGACACCATGAGGCAGTACAATTGCCATAATACCATCGGGTTTCAGGTGGTATAGATCGTGCAGCAAAAAAGCGAAATCGGCTTTGGTTTTAGGTGCCAGGCCAAAACGTGAATAGCGTGGATCGCTTTCTCTAAAGCTGGGGTCCCAGTTTTGTGAGTAAGGCGGATTGGACACCACGGCATCGACATGCAAGGCATCGTATGAACCTTGAGGATCACTGTCATCAAAATACGGCCAATCGTCTTCAAGTGTGTCGCCATTGCGAGTCTGAATGTTACTGGCTTTAATACCACGCATGATTAGGTTCATACGGGTCAGGTTGTAGGTATTGGCTTTTAACTCCTGGGCGAAATAGGTGATGCTGTCTTTATTTTTAGCGTATTTCTCGACCGCCTCACCGATATTGATTAGCAACGAACCAGAGCCAGAAGTTGGGTCGTATATTTTGATGGCATGTTTATCTTTTAACTCGTGAGCGATGATGTTCGACATGAGCACTGATACTTCATGAGGCGTATAAAACTCACCGGCTTTTTTGCCTGCATTGGCGGCAAATTTTTCAATGAGGTATTCGTAAATGTAGCCTAATACGTCATACCCTTGATTACTATTCATGGGAATGCTTTTGATCAGATGGAGTAAGTCGCTAATGGCTTTAGTACGTTTGCCTGCACTTTCACCCAATTTGCTTAAACCGGTTTCTAAGGTAGTAAAAATGCCTTCAAAAAGTTTTTTGTATGTTGGCGAAATCAAACGGCTAAAGGCGGAGAGCGCATCACGGACGTGAGATTCATCAAATTCGGACGTTGGATCAATCCATGTAGAAAACAGGTTATCGTAGGCAATAAAGTAACCTAAGTTGCTTTGTACGTATTCAACGGTGTCGGTATCTTGTTCATTGAGGGCTTTGATGTCTTCGGGGGTCATCCCCTGTTTGGTGACAAACTGTACCAGCTGGTCGCTAAGATACTTATAGAAGATAAAGCCGAGTATGTAATCTTTATATTCGTTGGCTTCGATTTTGGAACGCATCTGGTTAGCGGATTCCCAAATCTTTGCTGCAAGCTGCTGTTTATTCACTATAAGTCCTGTTTAATGCATTTTTTGGAAAGACTGTTTCAGGGTTCTGATTGTACGTTTGATAAGAGCTTCTTGCTAGTAGGTAAGGATTTACGAGTCTGTGTTAGTGATGAGCCTTTAGCCTCGACTTCTCTCAGGACAGCCATCGTCATCCGAAACGGTTTCGATTTTGGACAGATCATTACTTGGTTATATTTTGGACACATCACCCATCCACATCATCCTCTCACCGCGCTTTGCCGTTATCTGGTATGGCACAACCCATAATTTTAGGGTGTCTGAAAACGTAAAGTGCTGCGGTATCGGTTGGGTAAAGTCATCGTGCGCAGGGTAGATCAGGTACATTTCGCCAATCCCATTTAGGTACTTTTGACCATAGGCAAACATTTGATAAAAGTCAGTTTGTGCCAGTCCATATAGTGATTTTGTTTGCTGGCTGCTATGCAAAACCTTCCATTTTGTATCCATCACCATTTTGGTTTGAACTGGTTGGCGTGATTGAATCAACAAATCAGGGCGAAGCTTAAAGCAGTCGTGAAGTCCATGCTTCACAAGGGAATAAGTGGAAACCTGTGGTTGAACCTTAAGGTTAGGGGGAAGCTCGTCGGGGAGGGTTTGTGCAACAAAGGATTCAAACACAGCTTCCATAGGGAACAAGAGGGATATCGCTTTGCTGTTTCCCTGCAAGGCACTCGGGCTCATTCCTCTCAGGATCAACTGCGCCCAAGCCATTGGCTCGCTGTAATGAGCCATACCACGTTCCAGGCGTAAGCTGCTTATATCACTCTCAATATCCCGGCTAAGTGAGATACCGTCAAAAGCAAAGCGCAGCTCGTAAAGCCAGCGATGATTCTCAGACGAAAGTCTCAGGCTAAGTAACTTATCCAGCGTGGAGTGTAAAAGCCGATTGGCTGAACAATCTGGCATGTAGTCATCATAATCTACACAAAATTTATGACGATTCACCACGTTATGCCGCAACTGCGCGGAAAGCATCAGCTTGCCCTTCATAAAAGACAGATTACCTTGCTCGCTCACATAGTCGGAGCGTAAACCTTGTTTAATCAATTGGCTGACGCTTTGCAAAAACTGGCTGATAAAAATCTCGAGCAAAGGCATGCGCTGTGTCTGAAGAGTGGCCTGCTGAGTTTGAATATGTCGAAACCCAGGCAGGTGACTTAGCATCGTGATGAATGTATCTCGCGCACTCGCAGTAGTGAGGTTTTTACCAACCTTAGGCAATATCTCAAGCTGTAGACCGTGAGGTGTGGAAAGCATCCCTGCGTAGTTTTGCACCTGAAGCAATTTGAAACCTGAGCGAGAGGTGAGCTTGAGAAACTGGCTCCCTTGAATACTTGCCAGGCTAAGTGCTTCTAAATAATTGAAGACCTGTTGAGGCACCAGCTTTGCGCCAACTGAAGCCGCTTTTCCACTTCCTAGCAGGTCATATTCAAAAACAGATAGCACTTCACCCATGGTTTACAGCCTGCTCATCAAGGGCGGCTTGATGCGGCTGATAAATAGCGCGGTAAGCCTGCGGCATATTCCAGATCTCTTCCTCAAATGCTTCTAGCTCGTAAGCTGTAGATTGCTGATCGTGACGTCGTAAAGCATGATTGTTACCAAAAAGCGTATCCAAATCATCGGTATTCTCAATTACGAACTGCAGGCTGTCGTCTTGTTTCTGGTTGTCTGCCAGCACTAGCCTGATCTTGTTCCAGTCGTCGAAAAAGTATTCCTGCAACAGCGGAATGATCTTTTTCTGGAATGCGATTTTCAGTTGTTGGAATGCAGCTTCTTCATCACCGGCATCAAGTGCATTTTTTACCGGCATAAAGAACGCATGTCCTAACGTATGTTCTCGATCATATAGTGCTTCAATGCGGCTGTTGAGTTTCTCTAACAACGGCTCGAGCTCTATGCCTTTCACCTTAGCTCCACTCAGTAAAGAGAGATCTGGCATCATTTCGACAAAGTCAAAGCGACGGCGCAAAGCCGTGTCCATCAGAGCTAAAGAACGGTCCGCTGTATTCATGGCTCCGATGATGTCGACATTGGCGGGGACGCTGAAGTGATCACCGCTATAAGACAGTTGCAGGCTCATTGCATTAGACATACCCGCACGCTTGTCTACTTCAATGAGTGAGATCAGTTCCCCAAAGATCTTGGAGATGTTGCCGCGATTGATCTCATCAATGAAAATGGCGTAGCGATGTCCTGGATCGGCGTTAGCACGCTGACATAGGCGTATAAAGATACCCGGCTCAATGGGATAAGAGATATTGCCACTCTCGTCAGAGCGAGCGCGTATACCTTCAATAAATTCTTCATAGCCGTAAGATTGGTGGAACGTAACCACTGCAAAACGCTGTATGGCTTCGGCAGATTTTGGACCACGTTTAAGTTCGGCGTAGAGCTCTACCAAATCCTCCACTTGCTCGAGCTGTGAATCAACTATCAACCATTCGCTGTTATCTGTTTTGTTAAATACGGCAGGCTCACGCCGATTCTTATAATCAACGGTTAACGACTCGGGAACTGTATAGGATTGCAAAGCAGCCCAAGCTGTATTTGATAAATTAGTATTACGACCATTTAATAATGCCTTACGCTGAAACCATACATGCTCAATAATTTGGCGAACTTTTGCTCGTTTACCAAGATCGAGTAGCACTAACGTTATGATCTGCATCCAGTTTAACGATTCAAGGTGAGAATCCATCCAGGCATCTTGATCGGCCGGTGCAGCATAAGAAGTGTACTCTTTCATCTTTTGCTGCAATGTGAAGGTTTTGCCAGTACCTGGTGGACCAAAGTAGATCACGTTAGTGGGTGAATGTGAGAGGGAATGAGTGGCAGTAACCGTACTATTGGCTGATGAGGTAGTGTTGGATATCCTCTCCTGTAATTTTTCATTATTGTGTTCACGAAGCAATTCATATAGGTGCCAGATAGCCATGTTTACGTAATAAGGGTCTGAATCAGGAGAGCGAGCATGTATAGCTTTTTTTAATTGACGATTTTTTTCCAACCAATCTCCTGTCAATGTAAAACCCAGGTTGAATTGCTTATTAAGGAAGATTGCTACTTTAATGAATGCATTTTCATCTACTGTACTGGTACATAATTCAGGTGAAAATGCGGCAAAAACACGATTTCTCAAACTCCAGTACATACGCTTAAGCAATCCAGTTTTCTTGGCATTTTGCAGAGCATTACCAACATATACGTAGGTTGCTTCATCAGGCTGCTGACGAATGCGTTCGGTAAGTTCTCTAAGCAATGGTATGTTTTGCTGATATTCCGCTAATGAAGGAACACCCTGACGAATACTGGCAATGCCGTTATCTCGTTCATACCAAAGTTGCTTAACTAAATCATCTGTCTCAGGTTCTGCGAATGTTGAAGTTTGCTGTAGCTGTGTCGCAAATTCACGGTATCGCTTATCCCACTTGGAAGAGGCATAATTTTTGTCTTTCGCCAAGGTAGCAATCAATTCACCAATCATCAGCTTGCCAGCTGCGACATTATCGACAAGATTCATCGTGACTTTTCCTCTGCTGTGATATTGCTTATTCTTTGTCTAGGATGATGCATTCTAATTGCATTGAGTAAATCCATGGGGTAGGTAGAACAACATCAGCAGCTTGCATACTTACCTAAGACTTTTTCTCGATAGGGTATCTGAATTCGTAGTATTCCTTTCGCAGTGGGAAGGTCGGTATTTCTTCGCTTCTCGGATCCCTTACAGCGTCCCATGACCACCAAGCGTCGCCAAATTCCTGTTGATACCATTATTCTTTCACTGCCCTGTTCTGTAAATAATCTTCAGTATCACGCCCCCATACTTCGAGCGGAACGTAGTCTGAACCGTTGACATCCGTTAGTAGGAAATCGGGATGGTACTGGTCTTCCGCTGAATCATAGATCAATGGCTTGGTAAACTGGCGTCGTTCCTTAGCCAACTTTTCTTCAATAATCCCTTCGTAAGATGAATCGAGTGGGATCCATCGTTCACTCACCATCATTAAAACAACCTGACGAACACATGCGGAAAAATATACTCGGTTAGACTTGGCTGATTTTCGCTCTTCTGGCACGTCTGTAACGGCAATTGCGATAATTTTACCCCCGCGCTGCCACCATGCTACACCACGTGGAAATCTGACTAAGGAACTTTCCCACCGTGAGTTATCGATGGTTAGATAGGGCATCCCGGCAGGGGGACTGGTCTTCGTGGTTCCAACCAAAGGGAGATTATTGCTAGCAATCAGAGATGGAGACCATTCATTAAGTTCTGAGATGACAATCAGACGACGACTGTTTGCGCAGGCGTAACTTACAGCCTTCTTATTGGTATGCTCGTTCCCTTGTAGCAATAGAACATCGGCCAGAACTGTGCGGCCTTGTTTAATGCTACTGGCTTCTTTTTGCAACCGGGTCATGACTGTTGTAAGCCTTCTTTTGCCTTCAAGCCATGGGGCCCATTCATTTAATCCCGTGTTCTCCCAAAGCAAATGAAGTAGACCAAGCATCTTCATCTTCCCAAGGCGCTTTACTTGTTTTTTCTTTCTTGGAGGATGCATTACAGCAGGAATTGTGCATCCAGAGCCACCCGCCGATACGCGTAACGAAAAATCCAGTCCGATACGCAGGGTCCCGTCCTCCTCTTCCATGACAGCCGATGATGAATATGTTTTTGCACCACCATCTGTATTTAGACGCGAGTGGTAAGAGCAGGACGGTTTGTGCCTGGGGCCAGTGTTAGGGTTACGACAGAGAGTAAATGGACCGGAACCTTTGTTGCTTCTTACATATAGCTTAAGTTCCTGGGTCGAGTCACAACAGCAGGTTGCAATGTAATTGTGATTATCCCAGGCCAGTTTCAACGCATGCTGAAAAAAGGAGTCTGTAGTGGTTTTTTACTGTTCTAGCGTAAAGTAATAAGGCTTATCTTTTTCAAGAAGATGTACGCAGACCTTGGACTGTTGCTTCCTTTCCATTGACCTCTCCTTTTTGTTTCTTTCTCAATCAATGTTTTACCGTATTAGCCATGATTGTTCAAATCTCCTACATTTAAATAATAGGTTATAGATCTGCAAGTAGCAGGTCTGAGCTCATTTGGTAAGAACTGCGCACTAATGGCATAGATCCAGTCTTCACATTGCGGACAAACTTTTTCACTATTACCAACAGGTAAGGCACCAGCAGCAATGCCTGTTTTGAAGAGCTATATTAATGCGTTGCAGATGCTTCTTGGGTCGCGTCAGAGCAGCTAAAGACAGGATAGAGAAAGCCCGTTCAGGTATCGTCTCAGCCCTGCAAAAAGAAGTGACCTGCTCCCAGTTGATTAATACACCGCGATGTTAGTAATGTCTTCATCAGTCACATGAGGACATCCTCATCAAGACGCGTTTTTCCGACGAACAGATCATCAGTATTCTCCGCGAGGCCGAAGCCGGGGTTTTGGCCCGGGAACTCTGCCGCAAGCATGCATTGTAAGAGCCTACCTTCTATACCTGGCGCAAGAAGTTCGGCGGCATGGAAATCCCCTAAGTAAAGCGGCTCAAGTTACCTGAAGAGGAGAACGCCCGACTCAGGAAACTGCTCGCTGAAGCCATGCTGAATAAGGAGGCGCTTCAGGTGGCTCTGGGCCGAAAGTTCTGACGACAGACCAGCAGCGGGAAGCCGCCGCTTTGGTTACCGGCGCATTTGGCAGTTATTGCGCCGGGAGGGCCTTTACGTCAACCACAAGCGGGTATACCGCATCTATTACCTTAACGGCCTGAGTGTGAAGCGCAGACGACTTCGTAAGGGTCTGCTGACTGAGCGGCTCCCGCTTCTTCGCCCGGATGCGCCGAACCTGACATGGTCGATGGATTTTGTCATGGATGCACTTGCCAGCGGCCGCCGGATTAAGTGCCTGACCTGCTTGGATGATTTCACGAAGGAGTGTCTGACGATCACCGCCGCTTTCGGTATTCCAGTCGTTCATATCCATGGTTAAAATTTCGTCGGTTTCGGGCACTTTGCATCAGTATGCAAAAGGAGTAATGTAACACCAGGTGCTATAGTCAAGGTAACAGGATGTCAGCCTGATGCGCGTATTCAAAACTAAATGGTTCAGCAAGGCAGCGAAATCTCACGCCATTAAAGATAGTGAGTTATGTCGGGCTATAGAGGCAGTCGTGCTGGGGAAGGCTGACGATCCTGGTGGTGGTATTTACAAGAAGCGCCTGAACCAGAATCGCGATCGTGCCATTATTCTGGCGAAAGGCGGGGAGCACTGGTTTTATACGTTCCTTTATGCCAAACAGGATATGGCAAATATTGATCATCGAGAACTGGCCGGATTCCGCGAGTTAGCAAAGCACTACGCTGCCCTTGATGATGAAAAGATTACGGCACTAGCTAAGAGTAAAGAACTGGTGGAGATTTGCCATGACTGCAAAAAGTAAATTCAAGAGTCCTGCATTTGAGGCCATCCACAGCGCGGCTTCTGGATTATTCAGCGTTGATGCTATCCCGCAGGAAACGATGCGTAACTTTGATAAAGCATGCCTCAACAACGTAGATGAGCTTCAACCCATTGAGATTAAGGCGTTGCGCGAGAAGTTGAACGTCAGCCAGCCGGTATTTGCCAGCTACCTTAATACAAGTGTTTCAACAGTGCAGAAATGGGAAAGTGGTGTAAAGCGTCCAAGTGGATTATCGCTAAAGCTGCTTACTGTGGTGCAGAAGCATGGGTTGAAGGTGTTGATTTGAGTTTGTTGTACTGGCTTTTTTTCGGGTTGATTATCTCAGGACATTAAGACCTGGTATCGATCTGACAGGCTGCCAACAGTGCTGCCGCATTACTGGAAAAAGTCAAAGCCGAACGGGCAGCCAGCGCAGGTAAAAAAGCCTGGCGTAAAAAATCCTGATTTTTATTTTATTGCGCACCTAGCTGGTGCGCTTCTTATTATTTCCTGCCAAATAAAACTTACGCTTTATATTAAAATGATTTTATAAATTACTTATTTCACTCTGTTTTTAGCTGGACTTTCATTCTCTTTACTGATGATATATACAGGTATTTAGCGCGGCGCGGATGTGCTGCAACACACCCGCGCCGCTAATCACAATCACTATTTACGGAGAATAGTAATCATGACTGACGCCCATTCTATTGCACAATCCTCAGAACCAGAAGTCACCTCAGCAAATAACCGAAAATTAACGGTTGGCTACGCGAGTCGCTATCCGGATTACAGCCGGATTCCCGCTATCACCATGAAAGGGCAATGGCTGGAAGCTGCCGGTTTTGCCACGGGCACAGCAGTAGATGTAAAGGTAATGGAAGGCTGTATTGTGCTCACCGCCCTACAGGAGAGCGAACTGATGCAGTCGCTGCGCCAGGTATGCAAACTCTCGGCGCGGAAACAAAAGCAGGTGCAGGAGTTTATTCAGGTTATATCTGGTAAACAGAAAGTCGTCTGAATGAAACGCCGCTCCCGATATCGCTTCGGGAGCGGTTAACTATCAGGACCAGAACACTTATACCAGCACATACGTTGCCAAACTTTCTTCACTGTTGGCCACGTTCACCGCATTACAGCCTGACGCCTTAATGCCCGACTGCAAAGAAATACTATCCCCGACGTCAACGTTATATCGACTTCATACAAAGTGAATGCGCCAGCATACTATTTATTAATAAAAGAAAATATTCAGCCTCTGCCGACATTTGTCATCCGCATAATTAACGGTAGGCTGAGGATACTTTTATGCCCTCAGGCTTTAAACACCTGCGTCTGATGCCACTCAATATACCGCTCAGCAGGCCACAGCATTTTATCTTTAGGCAGATGAAGTCTTTGCCCCTCAAGCGCCCAGAAAAGCTGGTCCACAATAGGGCTACGATTGACCCCACCTGATATCTGAATCTTCAGGTCTTCATCAATGCCGATAGCGCCTTTGTCGAATGCAGAATGGTGTACGGAGCAGAGGGCCAGTCCGTTATTGACTTCACAAGGTCCACCATATTGCTTCCAGCGTATGTGCGCCGCCTCAAGTCCGACCAGCGCGCCATCCAGTCGAAGGTCATACCCGCAAATGGCGCATTGCGAGTGATAAGCCCGTAAAATCATGTCGCGAAAGCGAGGGTCGCGAGTTCTCATCAACGTGACTAAATCGAAGCCTAACAGTTCGGCCAGTTTTATCTGGAGACTCTCAGGAAAGCGCTCAGTCAGAATCTGCTGCGCCAGCTTGTCGATCAGGGCTGGACTTTTTTGCAGCGTTTGATAATTCTCCTCATCAAATCCGCCGCTAACCTGATTTTCAATCAGCTCGCGCTTAGTCGGCTGCATGTTTCCTTTACGAGGTCTGCAGTTCTCTGTGTTTTCGAGCGTCCAGAATCCATCTGTTCTCAACCGCCAGAAAGGCATATTGGGATAGTACTCACGCCTTTTCGGACCAAACTCAATCAGAAGCCTGGTTAACGGCTCGTCAATCTCATTTCCATAGTTAAACAGCCGCGAATGACCTTTTCTGTATTGGGATAATACATAGAGAAGCAATAGAGGTTTATGAGGGGCGCATTGATCGCCTTTGCGCCAGACCGCGACATCGGAAATGGCAGTCTGAAGTGATTGGGCTGGAGTCATAGTCAGGGCTAAGCAACGGATAATTATTGCGATCATGCTCTTAAAAAGTATGAGATTCAATGGATGCTCACGAGAACATTCTGTGAGTTGCGTCCGCTGAAGCAGATCACCACCGGCTCCATGCTAAACTGCATAAACGTCCCCCATTATGAACCCTTGCTGATGAGGTTGTACCTGCATTGAGTCGCCTGACCGGACGCAATCCACTGAACGGGATATTATTGTGGCGACGCCGAACTCTGCTGCTAGCCTTCGCGCTGCTGCTGACAGGATGCGCCCGCTCTGACGCGCTGTGGACGGTCACGCATGACCTCTGCATGAATAACTATCACTACCGTCGCGATCCGGCTCCCTGCCAGCAAATCTATCTGCCGCAGGACAGCACACAGGGCTACAGCATCATCCAGAATCCTCGCCACAGGTTGCACTTTATTCTGGTGCCGACGGTGGCGATGTCCGGCATTGAGAGCATTGCGTTGACGCGTCCCGGAGGTCCCGATTATTTCGGCTACGCCTGGTTAATGCGCTATCGTTTGATGGCGGCCTACGGTGCTGAAGTGCCTGAGGATCGGCTCGGCATGGCGTTGAATTCCGCTTATGGCCGCAGCCAGAATCAACTGCATATTCACCTGACCTGCCTGCGGGAAGATGTCTATCGTCAGCTTCAGGCCGAGCGCCCCTTTATTCATAATGACTGGCGGCCCTTGCCTGACCGTTTGCTGAACCACACCTACTATGCCCGTCGTGTTATGCAGCCGACGGCGATGGGGATCTATCCTGTCTCCTTGGTGGCGCGCAATTTCCATCTGTCGCCGCCGCAGCTGGCGGAGTCTGGTGTGGCGCTTATCCCGGCGACGTTCTCGGGAGAAAAAGGGTTTATCCTGCTAACCACCCGGCGCGGCTGGGATAAGGGCAATCGGGCGTCCGTTGAGTCGCTACTGGATAAACGCTGCGCTATTCTCTCAGCGTCCCCAGCTGACGTTTCAGCCGCGGAGTAACTAAACCTCACCCCAGCCATCCACCACCAAAACCTCTTACCGATACAGCCCCGCTTTCCCTACCGAACTAAACAGCGCCATCTTCGCCGCGACGACTTCACTCGCCGCCTGCATCGGTTTAACAAACAGCGAATCAGGCTCATGACCCCCAAGCTTCAGTTCCTGCTCCAGCACCACGCAAAAGGCTTTCTTCATATCGCTGGAGATATTGATTTTCCCGACGCCATAACGAATCGACTCCGCGACCTGCTGTCTTTGTTGCCCGAACCGCCATGCAGCACAGGCGGAGTATTAATTTCCAGAGAGCTCGTTACAAACTTGTCATCTATACATGATTTTTGAATTATAAAATCGCTATTACCTTCAGGTTAAATAGCAATCCATAAACACACGTTAATTACATCTGTTAATTAACTTACTGCCAACATAATCATCCCATTTCTGACAATAAGATTTTTTCCGGCAAAAATTATTCCTCATTTTCATTTCGCACGCGTAGGATAAACGCACAAAAGATTATAGATAAAAGGATTGTCTATGGCTCTACATGGAAAGTTTGTAATCAATGAAGCTGACTACTCACCGTTATCTTTTCCGGGCGTGGGTACGTTCTTAGCATTTTCTGGCAATGGTGCTTACCGTAATCGCGGTGCCTGTGGAATGATTCCCAGACAAGGACCTGTGCCAGCAGGTAAATACTGGATTGTTGACCGCCCTGAGGGAGGCTTACGATCAAAACTAAAGGCTGGCATAAGTGATATTTATAATCACTACGCCAGCGGTGCTACGTTCAGGCATTCAGAATGGTTTGCAATATGGCGTGATGATTGGTCAATCGACGATTACACAAGGATAGAGAATGTAAAACGCGGTAACTTCCGTTTGCACCCTGGTGTACTATCCGAAGGTTGTATGACACTTCCATATGATTCCGATTATGCCATGTTGCGCAATGCACTATTGAGAATGCAAAAAATAGAAATTCCTTGCATGAAGAAGTTAATGTCCTATGGAACGATTGAGGTAATTGCCAATGGCAAAACATGTCCTTAGTCTGTTTATCAAAATATCGCTGTTTATTACAGTTATGTTGATCGTGGCTAAAGTAGTTCCCTATGATGGATTAGTTGACTCAATTACAGCGTTATTTGATTATCAAAACACCCAGAAGTTTACCCATTTCATTCTGGGCGAACCTGATGTTGAACCCTGGGAGTCGTTACAGGTTTATTTTAATCTCTTAATTAATACACTGATTAGTGTTCCTGTCATGAGCGCAGTTATCACTTTTTTTAACCGTATTACGCTTAAAGTAAATTCAGCTTCGCTTCTCAAGGAATGGATCTTTTCTACATTACGTCGATTAGCAAAGATATTCGCGTTTACTTTTATTTTTTGGGTGCTATTCCGCTGCCTGACTTATCATTCTTTTTTCGAAAATGAGAAAGAATTTTCAGATTTTGCTCTGGCTGCATTTGTTGGGTTAAACCTGTTATTAACGATTGCCTGTTACTGCTTTATCATGAAGAAAATGAATATTAGAAAGAGTTTATAAAAATGCGTCTGGCGATTGAGTTGGATCGTTCTAAAAACGGGATCATTAAGGCAGCCCAGGACACTATTCTCGCCGAAAAAGAACGGCGTCATCAGAGCATCCAGGCTGGTCTTGCTGATGTAGACGCAGGGCGTATAGTGATTCACTCGGACATGGTTGATTTTTACAATCGCTTGAAGAAAACCCGTTAAAGTGGAATTTATCAGGTACCTGAAGATCAGTATGAAATCGCACCTCTCAAACAAAAAAAGACACCGATCCATCAGTGCCTTTCCCAGCTTCAACTCCCAGCCATCCACTCACACCAACCCTTTATCGATACAACGCCGCTTTCCCCACCGAACTAAACAGCGCCATCTTCGCCGCGACCACTTCACTTGCCGCCTGCATCGGTTTAACAAACAGAGCATTAGGCTCGTGCCCCCCAAGCTTCAGCTCCTGTTCCAGCGCCACGAAGAACGCCTTCTTCATATCGCTGGAGATATTGATTTTACCTATGCCATAACGGATCGATTCCGCGACCTCGCTGTCTTTGTTTCCTGAACCGCCATGCAGCACCAGCGGGATATCCACCACCTTACGGATCTGCTGCAGGCGCTCGATATCCAGCTTCGGCTGCTTCCCTTTGGGGTAGAGACCATGCGAGGTACCGATAGCGACCGCCAGCGTGTCGGTGCCGGTCTCGCGCACAAAAGTCTCGGCCTGCTGCGGATCGGTATAAAGAATCTCGTTACTGCCGCCTTCGCCGCTGCCTTCCGCCACACCGATTGTGCCCAGCTCTGCTTCCACAGAGACATTAATCGTGTGCGCTATCTCGACAATCTTCTTCGTCAGCGCAATGTTCTGCTCAAAAGGGTGAGACGAGGCGTCAATCATCACCGAGGTAAAACCGGCGTATATCGCTTTCATCACCTCTTCCAGCGTGCGGCCATGGTCCAGATGGATCACCACTGGCACGCGCGCCTGAATCGCCAGCGTCCGCAGATAGCCAATAAATTCCGGGCCGGTAAACGCCATCTCTTCAGGGTGGATCTCCAGAATCAGCGGGGAATCCAGTCGCTCGGCAGTCTCAACCGCCACGCGTCCAAACTCTGCGCTGGCGATGTTGAACGCGCCCACACCAAACTGATGACGCTGGGCAACGCTGAGGAGATCTTTCATGTTGTAAAGCATAGGTTTTATCCTTATTTTGCAGGAACGGAGATATCTTTTTTCAGGAACAACAGGATCAGCGCGGTCAGCAGACTGCCTGCGGCAATCGCAAACAGATAACCCATGACGTTGCTGATCACGTTGGGAATGAAGATGACGAAAATGCCGCCGTGTGGAGCGCGGGAAGCGCAGCCCAGCATCATCGACAGGGCGCCCGCTAATCCGGAACCCGCCACAATGGCCGGGATGACGCGCAGCGGGTCGGCGACCGCGTAAGGGATCGCGCCTTCGGTAATAAATGAGAGGCCGAGGATGTAGGTGACTTTGCCGGTCTCGCGCTCCTGTTCGGTAAACTTGCGGCGGAAGAGGGTGGTCGCCAGCGCGATGCCCAGCGGCGGCACCATGCCCGCCGCCATACAGGCCGCAATCGGCCCGTAAATGCCGCTCGACATCAGGCCAATCGCAAACATACAGACGGTCTTATTCAGCGGGCCGCCCATATCAAAGGCCACCATCATGCCAAACAGCAGACCAAGGATGGCCGCGTTGGTATTACCCAGCGAAGTAAGAAATGCGGTCAGCCAGCCGAGCAGCATTTTGATTGGCTCACCAATCAGCAGCACCATCAGTGCGCCGGTCAGCAGCACGCTCAGCAGCGGCACGATTAAAATCGGTTTTAACCCGGCGACCGCTTTGGGCAGGTGGATATGGTTGGAGATGAGCAGCGTGATGTATCCAGCCAGGAAGCCGGCAATCAGCGCACCGAGGAAGCCGGAGCCGGTGTGAATCGCCATCATCCCGCCCACCGCGCCCGCCACGATGCCCGCTTTGCCGCTGATAGACTGGCTGATCCCCAGCGCAAGAATCGGCAGCATCAGGGCAAAGGCCGAACCGCCACCGATGTCCGAGAGCATCTTCGCTATCGGGCTGAAATTAGCGTCCCCTGGTGTGGCCGCAGTAATCCCGAATGAAAAGCTCAGGGCGATCAGAATGCCGCCAGCTACCACAAACGGGATCATCAGGTTTACACCGGTGATCAGGTGCACATAAATCTCTGAGATCCAGGAACGGGAACCTGACGTATCACGGGCACTGTTAGCCGGTTCAGACGCATTGTTCTGTGAGGCGGAATCGACCAGCCTGGGCGCCAGTTCTCCGTTCACAATGGCGCTTAACAGGCCTTCAGCGTCTTTCGCGGCACGGGTAACGGGGACCTCGATCACGTTTTTGTGCTGGAAGCGCGCCATCTCAACTTTCTTATCTGCGGCGATTAACACCACGTCGGCCTGATGAATATCGTCGTCGCTGAAAATATATTCGCTTTCAATTGCGCCCTGAGTTTCAACTAATACATTAAGGCCCAGTTTTTTAGCCGCTTTTTTTAAATTACTTTCGGCAAGGTAGGTGTGGGCGACACCTGTAGGACAGGCGGTAATGGCAATGATGTTCATAAACGTTCTCCAGTGAAAATTTTATATTTATGTTTTTCGGTCTGAAGGAATGGCTACAACCTGGAATACCTCCTTTGTTTTTTATTTCATGATGCTCTCCGGTTTATTCAGGCTCCCGAGCGGGATAACAGTAAATGAAACATCTCTTCGCGATGCTCCACATTCAGTAATTGCTCAACGACATCTTCATCGCCTAGCGCGATGGATATTTTGGCGAGCATTTTGATATGGCCGACATCTTTATCGGACTCTTTTACCGCGAAGAGAATAACCAGCCGGACTTTGGTACCATCGATGGTCTCCCACGGAATATCCCGGCGTAAACGCCCGACAGCAATCCGGGTTTTAGCGACGGCAGCGGATTTTCCGTGCGGAATAGCAATGTGATTTTCAAATCCGGTGGAGCCTAATTCCTCACGCAGATAAACATCGTTCAGAAACGCGGCTTTGTCGGTGACTGCGCCGGTCTGGCAGAGCAGGTCGGTCAGCTGCGAAATAATCTGTTCTTTCGTCTGGCAATCGACATCGAGAATAATACATTCTTCTTTCAGGACTTCATTAATAGCCACGGCTGTAGTCATGTTGTTTCTCCATTATTAATTAATCGAATTCGATACCAGACACTCCGTCACTCTTGCGATATCTTTCGCCGAAAACAGGGCCGAGACATAGACCACCGGTTTTTCCAGCGGCTCCAGCCGGATGGTGGAGATCACCACGTCACACTCATGTCGTTTCAAAGAATCCGCGATGTTTTTCCCTGGCACGATGTCGATAATCTTCCAGTCAGGAAAGGCGCGGATAATCCGCCCGTACAGCAGCTGCGAAGTGCCCAGACCACTGGAGCAGACCAGCAATACCCGTTTTACCTTGATGCTGTTTTCGATGGCGGCCTGAATATGCACCGTCAGGTAAGCCACCTCATCGTCACTGATCTCATCCAGGCTGTACTCCTGCGTCAGCTGGCTGATGACCGCTTTGACAGCGGCGAACACCGTTCCCAGCTCAGTCTTGATATCATGCAGCAGCGGATTTTTAATCCGGATGTGATATCTCAGGCGGTTCAGCATCGGCTTGATGTGCGAGGACAGCGAAGCCTGCAGGTTCTGGTCGGTGGTGATTTCAATGTTGATGCGCTGGGCTACACGGGCAATCAGCGCCTCCGCAAAGCGGGTTTCACGTTCGGATATCAGCGACTCATCATGCTGTGGCGTCTCGCCACCCGCCTTACCGGAAGAGACCAGATACTGATAGATGGAGTGCGACTCTTCGGCTACCAGTACCGTGTTGTAAGCGGTCTCGATGCGTTCTATTACCGCCAGCGAAACCTGCCAGGCGTGATGGTCGCTGACCCGGCTCATGGTCACCGCGCGGGCGTCTGTCCTGTGCATCGGCGAGTGACTCCGGTGGATCAGCACCAGAATATGGGTAAACAAATTGATGTAGTAAGGATCGCTAATCGTATATTGCAGTTGCTGTTCAATAAAACTAATTAATTGCAGGGTAAAGTGGACAGCCTGCTGACCAAATTTCTCTGAAAGCTCCTGCAACGTGCTTTCATCCAGGCTGCTTTCCATCATGTCCTGACGGTTATAAATCGATTTTAATACCAGCGCTTTCATCGCCATGCGAATATTCTGGTCACTGCCTTTTATGCTGGTGCCGACCCGGCTTTTTAATAAGGTTAAATCAAACTGATGTAACCAGGCTTCTAATGTTTTTAAATCATTCACTATCGAAGCCCGGCTGATAAAATATTTATCCGCCAGTTCGCTGATTGAAGAACTTTTGGGTGAGAGCATCAATAAATCCGACGCTATTTTCAGCATCCGGAAGTTACTACTGAAATCATCCACTTCCGTTGAGAAAATCCGGCGCGCGGCTATTTCTGATTGCGCATCAGCGAATTTAATTGTGATCCCTCTCCCACTTTTACCGCTAAGGTTGATTCCCTGGTCAGAAAGTTTTTCGTTAATATCGGCAATGTCGCGGCGTAAGGTTCGGGTGGTGATGGCTGTTTTTTCTGAAATAGAGTGCAGGCTCACATAACTGTTATGAGATATAAGCTGTCGCATAATTGTCAGTTGCCGCTCAGTCAGCGCCTTCATCATCATAAGGTTCCGCTTAATCAGTTATTCACCTTGTCAGTTATCATCTAAGCAAAGGCACTATGCCATGTAAATATTAAAACATGGCCACAACCGGACGGTCAGACTGACCACCTGAAAGTAAATTTATGAAATTATCGGGAATGACGGGAAAGCAATATGAGAGAGAAGAGTGGGCGGTTTTGTGGGTGAATCGGAAGTGACCAGACTGGAGACGCTGCACCGATTGCTATGAGCATAATCTGTTGGGATCAAACATGCCGGGCGTAACATCCACCCGGCAAATGGCGGCTGAGCATCAGATCAATGCAGACAGCACTGCTTATATTTCTTGCCGCTGCCGCACGGGCAGGGATCGTTGCGACCAGGCAGTTTCTCTGCCGAGACAGGCTTCTGTGGCACAGGAATCGCTTCCGGCTGGGAGATCCAGTGATCGTGCAGCGCCAGCGCAGCAGGGCGGATCGCCTCAATACTGGCTTCCATCTCGTCCGGCGTCATGGCGTCGATCTTTTCGAGGTTCTCTTCCACGCCGTGCAGGGCGATTGCATCCAGCGCAGGCTGCAGATCCGCAGGCAGGGCAGACCAGTCGGTCAGCGCGACACCGCGCATGTAACCAAAGCACCACTCTTCCACCACGGTAAATTCCAGACCTTCCATCTCGCGGATGCCAAACAGCGGTTCGAACTGCTCCGGGAATTCAGATAAGCGGTCAGCCACATCATTCATATGCTGGAAGCAGAGCGACATAAAGCGCGTCATTTCACGTTCGTTGCTCCATTTTGGAATCTGCTTCTCGCCACCCCACAGGGCAACCAGCCACTGGCTGGGTTCGACGGTGACAGGTCCGGAGAGGACAGCAGTCAGCAGGCCATCCAGCTCGGAGACATCAATAATCGACGCTTCGCTGCCATATTTTTCCAGCATATCTTCCAGCCATTGCAGCTCTTTTTCGGACAGTGGGCCTTCTTTCATGCGGTTGCCTCCCGGGCATTTCAAAATTTCAGCGCGGCGTTGAGCCGTAAAACCGCAGCAGTGTACACCCTTGTGGGCCGCAACACAGCTAACCATCTTCGGGCAACACGCCGTGGTTAAACCGCGTTTAACACCACTTTGACCCCGTTGTACAAGCGATAGCCTGCAGCACTTTATGGTACATTTTTGCGCTATATTGAGCCTGCTGCGTGTTAAATAAAATTAACCTGATGATTATTAAATGAAAAATGGATTTTCCGGCAGCCGGGCTGTTGCGCTATTCCTCAGACTGATTACCCAGGCTGGTCAGTGGAGCGGCAAATTCATGACGCGCATCCTGCCAGCCGTGATCTTTCTGCTGACGGGCTGCGGTACCCTGTCGCAAACTTCCGCGCCGGTCGGCGATCGCGTTTATCTGACGCACGCCACCTTTCACGAAAATGTCGATGACATCGTGCAGCATTACATGAAGCAGAAGCAGGTGCCTGGCATCAGTATCGCGGTCATTCATCGCGGTGGCCCGACCCGCTATTACCCTTTCGGCGTTACGGATCGGGTGCATCGCTATCCGATCACGCCCGATACCCTGTTTGCGCTGGGCTCGCTGAGTAAAGGTGTGACGGCAGAAGTCATCATCCAGCTGGTAGAGCAGGGCAGGCTGCACTGGAGCGATACCCTGGCGGATCTGCTGCCCGCGGACGTTCACCTTAGCACCGACGCACGGCGCATCACGCTGCTGCAACTTGTGACGCATACCTCCGGTCTGCCGCGTCAGGATATGGATTTGCCGATGCTGCTGCAGTTCGTTCGTTATCTGGACACGGGCGATAACTTCTATGGCAATCTCGACAGCGACAAGCTGCTGAGTTATCTGGCGGATTTCTCAGTACCCGCGGTACGCATGCCACACTACTCAAACCTCGGCTATGCGCTGCTCGGTTTTATCGTGCGCACCCGTTTTCATCAGGACATTCAGACACTCGCGTCACAGCTGATCTTTACGCCGTTAAAGATGAATCAGAGCAGTTTTGAGCCGGAAACGCTGCCGGGTTATCCGCTGCGTGCCCTCGGCCATGCCGGCGATCAGCCGAAATTTATCCGCCGTGGTACGCTGACGCCGGACTGGCATTTTCATGGCAACATGGTGGCCGCGGCCAGTCTTTACAGTAATGCGCGCGATCTGAGTGCTTATCTGCGTGCACACCTCAATACCACCGGTGATACGGCGCGGGATCGGGCTTTTGCGGCGGTGAACCGGCCCTGGTATCAGCAAGGCGCGCAGGCGCAGAATATCGCCTGGGTTACCGACACCATCGAAGGGCAGCAGATCACCTATCAGGTGGGTTATATTGGCGGCTACGCCAGTTTTATCGGCTACGATAAACGTCACGGCAATGCGATTGTGGTGCTGCAGAACGGCTTTAACTGGAGCAACTATTTAGGCATTGCGTTGTTGGTCGATCTGGCAACTCAGGATAAAGTGGTCGCACAGTGATCCGTTACCTGAGCTGTGTGCAGTAAAGTGAATAGCGCTGTTTTTCCTTACACATAGCGTCAGCACACCGGAACTGAAGTGCGATAAAAATTGTCTTTAGCCTGACTGTCAAAATTCAACGTGGAAATCATTATGCGCAGGACTCAACGTGTTCTTTTATCAATGGGATTACTGGTTGGCTCGCTGAGCCTGATCCCCGGTGTACAGGCCGCTGGCGAAGCAACGGATACCGTTCCGCCACCGCCGCAGATTCAGCCCGCGACTCCTGGTACCCAGCCCGCTACGCCTGATACGGGCAGCGTTCAGCCGGATGCCGGTGCCGCGCAAAACCAGCCACAGACCAGCTCACAATCTAATGATGGCATTACGCCGACGACGCCGACTTCTCCGGCACCGTCTAATGGCTCGCGCCCTAATTACGAACTCAGCACCATCATCATCGACTACAAAGAGTACAAAATCGGTGACATCGTGCCAGAGAAATACACCGATAAAACCTACACCATCACTGAGTGGCAAAAGCGTAATCTGCCCGCTCCGCAGGCAGATACCCACTGGGCTTATATCAACGCCAACTACATCCTGATTACCAATGACACCGGCAAAATTGTCATGGGTAAATCGGGCGATATCTTCTTCCGTGGCTGATTCCGTGGATAAATAAAAAAGCCGGTCGTGATGACCGGCTTTTTTTTAGCTGAAACGCTCCGCACCAAAGCTTGCCAGCATCGGATGCTTCTCGCCGCTTACGATCTCATCCGCCAGTAATTCCCCGACAATCAGCGCCAGCGTTGCACCCGAATGTGTGAACGCCACATAACAGCCCGGCACCTTCTGCAGCTGGCCCAGCACCGGATCGCCATCACCGGGAATCGGCTTGAGGCCAATTTTCCAGCTCTCGACGCTGAGCGACTCGTTGCCACGCAACAGGCGGCTCGCTTCCTCAGCCAGCTTTGCCACGACCTGCTTATCAATCTGATAATCGCCTCCGGCCAGCTGCCGGATATCCTCTTCGTACCAGTCATGATCCAGGGCGTAACGGTTGCCGGGGTTAGGCCGGATAGCGGCGCGGGGCGTGTTCAGCACCGCTTTGAGTTCATGTCTGCTCGGCTCCGTGATCACCAGCATGGAGACGGGCGAGCCGTTGGGGATCGTCACGCCCAGTGGCGCAACCACATCCGGTGTCCAGGGGCCGCAGGCAACCACCACCGCATCGGCCCGCAGTTCACCCAGCTCACTGCGGATGCCGCAGGCCCGGCCATCCTCGGTGATCACACTGGCTTTACCGGCGTGTTCTATCACTTCACCCCCGTGCGCCCGGAACTGATTCACCAGATAATCGGTCAGCTGTGGCAGGCTGACCCAGCCTTCACCGGCATTAAAAATCGCCTGTGACGGCAGCGCATCGGGATCGATCGTCGCATCTGCCAGTGCCACGTTATCCGCGGTCATGAGCTGCGAGTCGTAACCATGCGCTTTTTCATAGGCATGCCGCGCCTGCGTTCCGGCCTCATCGTCGCTGAACCAGCAGACTCCGCCATCGAAACGCAGCCAGTCGAGGTCAGGATGCTGAGCAAACAGGGTGCGATAGCGATCGATGCCCGCCATGCGCAGTGCGTGATAGGGCCGGGAGCGTTCACCCGCAGAGTTAAGCCACGACAGCGAACGTCCCGATGCGCCGGAGCAGAGCGCGCCTTCGGTCACCAGCGTGACCGCCGCACCCCGTCTGGTCAGCTCCAGCGCCGTCGAGACACCGATGACGCCACCACCCAGTACCACGACTTTCATTTCATTTTTTACTGCCATTATCAGGTTCCTTACTCAGTTACAGCACTTCAGAGAGAAAACGTTGCAGTCGCGGTGACTGCGGTGCATCAAAAATGGCGCCTGGTGGCCCGACTTCAACAATCTCGCCTTCGTCCATAAACACCACCTGATCCGCCACTTTGCGCGCAAAGCCCATTTCATGTGTCACCACCACCATTGTCATGCCGCGACGACAGAGATCCGCCATCAGCGTCAGGACACCTTTCACCAGTTCGGGATCGAGCGCAGAGGTCGCCTCATCAAACAGCATGACTTCGGGATCCATCGCCAGCGCTCGGGCAATCGCGACCCGCTGCTGCTGGCCGCCGGAGAGATCGCGTGGCCGGTGGTCCGCGCGCTGCCCCAGGCCGACCTCTTCCAGCCGCTTACGCGCAATTGCCATCGCCTGTGCCTTGGGCAGGCCTTTGACCCGCCACGGGGCGAGCGCCACATTCTCCAGCGCGCTGTGATCGGGGAAGAGATTGAAGTGCTGAAACACCATGCCAATCCGCAGCCGCAGCGCATCAGGTTTGTCGTGCAGCACGGATCGGTCAGCCAGTAAAACATCCCCGGATTGCGGTTCATGCAGGCGGTTAATACCGCGCAGCAGCGTCGATTTACCCGAGCCGGATGGCCCGATGATGCAGGTGGTGCTGCCAGGCGCGACCCGCAGCGAGACCTTACGCAGCACTTCAATCGGGCCATAGGCCAGCGTCAGATCGCGCAGCTCCAGGCTGGCACCGTGCCAGGTCGCAGCAGGGTTGCTGTTCAGGTTATTCATGGTTGCCTCCGATGCGGGGATGTGTGACCAGTGCGACGCTGGGCTGCCTGACTTCATCCACCTCTTTTAAGCCGCTTTGCGGAGCCGTCAGGCGACGGCGACCGGTGCGATAGCGCACATCGACATAGTTGACCATGTGCGTCAGCGGCACAGTGATGATCAGATAGAACAGCCCGGCCAGCATCAGGGGAGACAGGTTACCGGTGAGCACCGCCGCATCCTGACCCACACGGAACAGTTCCCGCTGCTGGGTCATCAGGCCCAGCAGGTAGACCAGCGAGGAGTCTTTGATGATGGCGATAAACTGATTAACGATGGCGGGCAGCACACGGCGGATCCCCTGCGGGATCACCACCAGTCGCATCGCCCGGCCATAACTCATCCCCAGCGCGCGGCAGGCTTCCATCTGGCCGCGTTCCACACTCTGAATCCCCGCGCGGAAAATCTCGCCCATATAGGCGCTGGCGATCAGGCTAAGGGCAAAGATCCCCAGCGGGTAGGGCGTCGGACCGAACAGCTGATAGCTGAAACGCGCCAGGCCCTGACCAATCAAAAGAATGGTCAGAATCGAAGGCAGGCCGCGAAACAGATCGGTATAGAGCCGGGCAGGCAGCCGAATCCAGCGGGAAGGCGAGATGCCCATCAGCGCCAGCAGAAGGCCAAACAGCGTGCCGAGCAGCGTTGCCGCCAGCGAGATAATGACCGTATTGACCAGCCCGGTGGTCAGCATCTGCGGCAGCACTTCCATCATGGATGGAAAATCAAAGAAGGTGCGGGAAAGAATCGTGAGCAAATCCATCGCCGTCTCCATTCAGGGCGGGGTTTCCCCCGGTTAACTCAGGACGCGAACGTCCGCGTCTTTACTGGCCGCCAGGCAGGTACTGTTTGGGCATTGGCGATCCGGGGAACCACTTCTCATAAAGTCGTTTCCAGGTGCCATCCTGCATGGCGGCTTTGATGGCCTTGTCCAGCGCAGCCTTGAAGGCGGGTTTGCCTTTAGCAATGGCAATGCCAGCCGGTGCATCAAACGAAGGGATGTCGGCGGCAGAGACCAGCTTGAAGCGTTCGGCGTAGCTTTTGGCCGCCTCGTAATCGAGGAAGATGGCGTCGAGCGTGCCGTTGTTCAGCGCGGAGACAGCGCTGTTGTTATCCGGGAAGCGAACCAGATCGGTCTGGGGGAAATGTTCGACGGCATAGCTCTCCTGCAGCGTGCCCTGGACAACGCCAAGCCGGCGTTTTGCCAGGCTGGCGACATCCTTCACGCCACTGTCAGAGCGGGTGAGAACGGTGAGAAATCCCGCCAGATAGCCGGTCGAAAAGTCGACCGTCTTTTCCCGCGCCGGGGTGATGCCGATAGCCGCCACTGCCGCGTCATACTGACCGTTGGCCACGGCTGGCATGATGGCCGAGAAGTCCTGACCAATAAAATCGACCTTATCGATCCCGATACGGTGGGCGACATCTCTGAAGAATTCGACGTCGAAGCCGGTGAACTGGCCGCTGGCATCCGTGAAGGTGTAGGGTTTGGAGTCGCCGACGCTGGCGACGCGTAGCTGACCCGGTTCGATCAGCCCATAAGGATTATTATCGCTGGCAGCCAGCGTACAGAACGAAAGTGAACAGAGTGCGAGCGTGGTGCCGAGCAGTTTGCCCAGGGTGGTTTGCGATTTCATAGCTCATCCGTTTTTGCAGGTTTAAACATCAGAGACTGTTGAGCCAGCGATTATAATTGAGACCGGTCTCAACACAGGTGGCACCTTAAGACGTGGGCATTGTGAGACCGGTCTCAAGGGGTTACAATGAGTTTAAGCACAGCCTTTTTTCGGCGTCAATATTCCTGTCATCAACCTGTGATTCAAAATAATTATGACGAGTCAGAAACGACAATCGAAAGCGCCTACCGTGGCAGATGTGGCACGTGCAGCAAAAGTCTCCAAAGCTCAGGCGGCGCGCGCGCTGGGAGGCTATGGGGCGGTGAGTGATGAGGTGCAGGAGCGGGTCAATAGCGCGGCCGCCGCGCTGGGCTATCGTCTGAACGCCCTGGCCCGTAGCATGAACACCGGACGCTCCAATACCATTGGGGTGATTGTCGGCGATATCGAAAACCCCCATTTTGGCCTGGCGCTGCGCGGCATGGCGGATGTGGCGCGCTCGGCTGGTTACCATCTGCTGCTCAGTAACAGCGATGAAAAACTACAGGCTGAGCAGGATGCGGTGCGCGTGATGCTGGAAAAGCGGGTCGACGGTATTATCGTTGCGCCCTGTTGTTCAGAGTACTCTCTCAACAGTCACCTGACTCAGGTGCTGGAAGAGGGCAGAGCGCTGAAATTATTTGATCGCGCCGTGACTGACCTTGATGTGGAGGCGATCTGCTGCGAATTTACTGACGTTGCTGCAGAAGCAACTTCACGGTTACTGGAGGCAGGCCATCGTCAGATTGCCTATATCACCAGCATGGCACTGGCAACCGACTACAGCACGCCAGGCGATTTTGGCCTGACGCCAGTCGCCCAGCGCGTTGGCGGCATGATGCAGGCTTTTGCCGCCGCGGGTGTGGAATTTGATCCGGCGCTGGTGAAAGTGAACGCGCTGGATGAAGCGGAGATCGCTCGTATCGTGGCTGAGCTGTGGCAGCGTCCGCAGCCGCCCACGGCGCTGGTGGCCTCTGACAGCGTGGTCGCGATGTGGCTGCTGCGCGAAGTGACGCAGCGCGGACTGCGAATCCCTGACGATCTCTCATTTGTGATGTATGACAATTTTCCGTGGAGTGAGATTGTCACGCCGCCGCTGACGGTGGTAGCGCAACCAGTGTATGAGATGGGGCGTGAAGCGGCACGACGCCTGATTGCGGAAATACGCGGCGAAGCCGTCGGACCGATGCCGCGCTTTGATGCCCGTCTGATGATCCGCCAGTCGATAGCTGCACCGGCCACCCTCATCAGCGCGGAATGATTGGGTTATCCGGGCCAGCCGAGCAGGCGACTTAGCTGGCGCGTCGCTGCGGTCATTTGCGTGTCGCTGCAGTTGCCATAGCCAATAACCAGGCCCTGCTGCACCGGTTCGCTCAGATAGAAGGTCGAGAGGGCCGTGGGCGCGTAGCCCGCCTGAAGCAGTTTGCGGGTGATAGCGACGTCGTCCCGATGAAGATCGAGCGGCAGCACCAGATGCATACCGCTGTCACCGCCCAGCAACGGAATCGCCTGACCCGCAGCGCGCTGCAGTTCAGTTCGCAGCAATGCCTGTCGCTGACGATAGAGACGACGCATTTTGCCCAGATGGCGTCGATAATCCCCATTGAGAATAAAACGAGCCAACGCCTGTTGCTCCAGCCGGTTTCCGCCGTGCAGGATCTGATGCAGTGCCGGTCGCAGACGCCTGCACAGCGGCGCGGGCAGCACCATAAAACCGATACGCAGCGCAGGGAACAGCGTCTTGCTGAATGAGCCGAGATAGATAACCGGGGCATTCCCGGTCATGCCCTGCATCGCCATAATGGGCTCGCCGTGGTAATGGAAGTCGCCATCATAATCATCTTCAATAATCCAGGCCTGGTGCTGCTGTGCAGCGGCAATCAGCGCCAGACGCCGGGCCGCACTCATGACGACGCCGGTGGGATACTGATGGGTAGGTGTCGTATAAATCAGACGGGGCGGAGTCTGTTTCCAGTTTCCCGGCTCGGGGGCCATTCCCTGTTCATCGGTGCGGATCGGGACAACGTTAAGCTCCCCGGCCTGCAGAGCCGATTTGGCATTGCGATAACCCGGCTCCTCAATCCAGCCATGATCGCCCGGATTACTCAGCAAGGCGACACACAGCGTTAACGCCTGCTGTACACCTTCAGTAATCACAATCTGTCCGGGGTCACAACGTACACCGCGCGTGATACGCAACTGTTGCGCCAGTGCGGCCCGCAATTCTGCTTCGCCAAAGGGATCGCCATAGCCGAGCAGCTGTGGTGGCGGGTGACTCATTACCTGACTCAGCGCCCGGCGCCATGCTGCCATCGGGAAATGGTTCAGGGCGGGTATGCCAGGTCGCAGCGGCAATGAGCCGGTGTCGATCCACTGGCTTCGGTGAAAGGGCTCAATCCGTTTTGCCAGCGGCCAGCTGGCTAGCGTGTCGTCCTCTGCCTGCCCGGCAGGCAAAGCCAGTGAGCTGACGCGGCTGCCCTGTCGATCGCTCATCAGATAGCCCTCAGCCTGCAGCTGGGTCCAGACGTTAAGCACGGTATTCCGCGACACCTGCAGCTCAACTGACAGCTGCCGTGTCGCCGGTAACATCGCGCCAGCGGCAAGCTGACCCTGCAAAATGCCCTGCTTTATCCGCTGATAGAGTTGCTGCTGCAGCGTCGTTCCGGCGGCGGGTATCAATGGTGCCAGCAGCAAAGGGGGGATCTCTGGCTTCATCGTCGGCTCCCGTGGATCTATCATTTTCCATGATTGTGGTACTTTTTAACCCACCATGATAGTGGCAATCTGCGGATATCATCTGTAGCCGGGAGGCGATATGTCACAACACCTGAATCAATTCGGTCAGCCGGTCGGTCACTCTTTACCCGACTGGCAACCCCGTCCATTACCGCAGCATCAGATTTTCACCGGGCAGGCGTGCCAGCTGGAGCCCTACAGCGTGGCGCGGCATAGCGATGCCCTGTTTGAAGCGTGGTCGCTGGCTGAGGATGGGCGTGACTGGACCTATATGTTTATGGGGCCGTTTGATGACCGGCAGGCGTTTCAGGATTATGCAAAGCAGCTGGAGGCCAGCCGCGACCCGCTGCACTTCGCCGTGATCGATGTGGCTACGGAGCAGGCGGCAGGCAGCCTGTCGTTAATGCGCATCCAGCCTGAACACGGCGTGATGGAGATCGGGCATGTCACGTTTTCACCCCGGCTGAAGCAGACCCGTATGGCGACGGAAGCGCATTTTTTGCTGATGCGTTACGCTTTTGAAACGCTGGGTTATCGCCGTTATGAATGGAAATGTGACAGCTGTAATGCCCCTTCCCGAAAGGCGGCGGCCCGTCTCGGTTTCCGTTATGAAGGTGATTTCCGCCAGGCGATTATCTACAAAGGGCGTTCGCGTGACACCAGCTGGTTCTCGATTATCGACAGCGAATGGCCGCAGGTGAAAAAGGGTCTGCAGCGCTGGCTGGCGGAGGATAACTTTACCGCCGACGGCCGGCAGCGCGAGAAGCTGGAGGCGCTGCGCGACAGACCCTGATCGGGTGATGGGATCACAGTAAAATATCTTTCATGACCGCTGCCAGCAAGGCAGTTGTCATGAGGATAGATAACCGTTTGATCCAGCGCATATCGGTGGTCAGAGTCAAAACGTCACCTCTGAGGCTGTCGACAGCACCAGTCAGGCGGTAATTCATTTCACTGAGCATAACTTCCATCTTATTCACCTTGTTTTCCAGGTGAGTAAACCGGATGGCCAGCTTGTCGATTTTTCTTTCAACATGGCCCAGCCGCTCGTCGATCTGATTAACTTTTGTAATGAGGTGCCCGAGTCGATCGTCTATCTGGTCGACTTTGGTCGTAAGCTGGCCGAGCCGGTCGTCCATCTGGTCGACTTTGGTCCTGAGCTGACCGAGTTGCTTCCCGACCTGTGCCCCCGGCTGCCTCTGCTGCATATCGCTAAAGATCTCCACCATCGCCTCCGCTTGCTGATCGTCGATCCCTGCCTGTTGCAGAGCTTTATAGGCTTTGTGGTTACTCATCATTGTGCTTGTCATCATGACACCTCCCTGTGTACTTCGGCGATAACGTCATCATGACAGGCAAAAAGCGCATCACCACTCTGTCGATTATATTTTGCGCGCCTTGCCGGAAAATATCATTAGTACAACAGGTAACGTGCAGCCGAGTGGAAGTTGGCTCGCAAACATGAAGGGTGGGAGGATGAGTTCCCTCTGCGGTCATCCGCAGAGGTGGGCGGTGAAAAAGCGGGCGTCAGGGCTGTGGCATGATTTTAATTTCAACCATGCCGATGCCCAGTTTGCGCGGATCCTGACCGGTAATATTGCCGGTATTACTCAGCTGCGGCTCAGGGGGGGCAATGACCAGACGATGGCTGGCGCCAGGATTGTCGAAATGCAGGGTATGTGTCGATATCTCTTCACCCAGAGACAGCAGTTGCTGTTGGTCGCCGACCCGGACCGGAATCGCCCGATGTGCGTTAGGGCCATACGCGCGCGCGGTGATCACCAGATCGAATTTCGCGGGCAGCGGATCGACGTAATCGATATGCACCTCTGGCGCGAGATTGGCATTAGACCAGCGCCCCCAGTTTTCTGGCCGTGAGATGCCGCTGAAGCTTTTGACACTCTCCGGCGCGCCAGGCACGTCGAGCCGGAAGCTGTCGGCGCTGTAGCGAATGTTGTTATCTTCAATACGGATCTGCGCCAGATTCTGCTGGTAACGCGCATCGCTGACGGCGCCGTCCGGGAACTGCACTTTGCCTTTCCATTGCGGTGTGTCGACGTGCGTCACCGACGGCGTACCGCCAAGCTGGCCCGTCGCCACACAGAAATCGCCGGAGAGCGCCAGCGACGGTTGCCAGAGGCGCGCCATTTTGAAACAGCGATCCACCCAGAGGAATTTATCGGCGGAGGCAAAATCTGCCAGCTGATAGCGCAGCGGGGCTGAATATTCCCCTTCCGGCATCGGCTCCACATGCTTATCACTGATACGGAACAGAATCGGCAGTTTAAAGGTGGTCCCTGAGAAGCTGAATGTATTCTTCGCCTGATCCACCGTGAAGTTGTCTATTTTCTTCGGGAAGTTCCACAGCTGGATGATGTCGGGTTTCCAGCTCGTCACCTTACTCTTCATATCTTCAAACTGGGTGGAGAGTGACAGCGAGGAGAGGCTGCTGCGGCCCAGGCCAATCGCGTTGTCACCGCCGAGAATATCCAGCAGCGTGGCGCCGTTATCCAGCGTGCTGCGCTTCGCCTCCATCAGTTCCGCCTGCGGTTTATCGCCACGGATCACCATGAACAGATTGCGACGGGGCTGTTTGACCAGCCACGGATGTGCCGTGTTATTCATCGCCAGATGATCGGAGCTCACCACAATCACGGTGTTTTTAAACCACGGCGACGCCTTAATGCGCGTAATCAGGCGCGCCACGTGCTCCTGCGAGCAGGCGACCGCACTGAATGACTGATTCGGTTTGCCATCAATACTGTAGCTCCGGCGATCGCAACTCCGCGAGATAAACCCGTCTGGATGATGGGTGTCGACGGTCAGCGTAAACAGCGCAAAAGGTTTACCGGCCTGAGAGAGTTCCTGATACTTCTCAAAAACTTCATCCAGCACCGTATCGTCGTAATAGCCCCAGTTATTGCGGTAAGTGGGATCGGCAACGCGGCTTTTCAGCTCCTGCGAACCGTAAAGGTTTTCGGGGTCGAAACCGTGCGATTTCAGGAAGACATCTTTACCGGCAAAACGCAGATCGGCACCCTGAATAAACCAGTTCTGGTAGCCGGAGTTTTTCAGGATGTCGCCCAGACAGACGTTCTGCGGATAAAAGCTGGAGAGCGACGCCGACGCATTGCCGTCAAACGGAGCAAACAGCGGAATGCCGCACTGTGAAGCGACCATGCCTGCGATGGTGTAATCGGTGCCGGGCAGCTGTTCGGTTTCGCTGAAGTCGATGCTCTGCTCTTTCTGCCGGCTCAGTTCCGGCGCTAAGCCAGGAAAGGCGATGGGATCGAAATAGGTGCGCTCTAAGCTCTCTCCATAGATGTAAACCACATTGAGGTGCGGTTGCTCTATGCGATTATGCGGCACTTTATAGAAGTTGTCGAAATCAGAATCCGCCAGCTGGGTATGCGACACGATCAGCGTCGCGACCTGGCGAAAGGCCGGGGTGGTCTGCACCGAGCCGAGTGCGCAGGCCACCGCCAGCAGTGACCAGCCCATATGATGGGGACGCTTACGCCGACGCAGAATCCACGACAGCAGGCAGAACAGCAGAAACAGCACGATGATCAGCCCAATCGCAGGCACCACATATTTACTGACGCCCGCACCGGTCAGGCTATTGGTCAGGGTATAGAGCACCGCATCGTTGATGCCGTCACCGGTAAAATAGTTGCTGGCATAGAGGGTTGCGTTCAGCACAACGAAAAGCACCAGCAGGATAAGAACAACAACAAACCAGAATTTGTTACGCCCGGCTTTACAGGAATAAATTGCAATAGCGGCCAAAAACAATGCGACGGACACCAATTCGGACAACGGGAAATCCTCTTTTCAGGGTTGCGCGAGGCGTCACACAACCGGCCATCTTCGGGGGATGGTTTTTCGACAATCTATATTGGCTGTCATCCTGCTGCAACATATCCGGCCTGATTTGTGCAGTGATAAGCAGATTGGTTTATTGTCATTTCTGAAGGGAGGTTATCAGGCGTGACGGTGGCTGGCGCGCACCGTCAGCAGAGCAGAAGTCCGGGCCTTTTTCAGAGTTTGCCGGTGAGATATTGTGCTTCGCCGTCGGCAAAACTCCAGTCACCTTTGTCGTTGGTGATAAAGCTGATCATTAAATCGTTGCCCTGCACACCACAATGCTCCCGCAGCTCCCGGGCCAGCTCCGCCATAAACCGCTGTATCTGTTCACTGCTGCGGGGACTGGTATAGACCCGCACCATCACCAGATTGTCGCTGCGGGTGAATCCCAGCCCCGTATCCTGAAACACCATCTGGTAACGCTTGTTTTCCTGAACAATCTGGTAGCGATCGCGTTCAGGCACGTTAAAGGCGGTGAGTACGGCACGGTGTGCCGCATCCAGCAGTGTACGCAGCTCTGATTCTGAACGACCCTGGATAACATCAAATTGCAGCAGTGGCATAGCGAATTCCTCACAGTGATTAATGACCCTATGGTGAAGGCTTTATCCGGCGGGAAAAAGCGCGTAGCCTGAAATGATTATTCACTATAGTGAACAATCACGATGAGAGAGATGAAAACGGATGCGCTATGGGATCATCTGCACTGGCTGACCGTACTGGCTGAGCAGGGCAGTTTTACCCGCGCAGCAGAGCGGCTCGACGTCAGCAAGGCAGCGATGAGTCAGAAAATCAAAGAGCTGGAGGAGATGGCGGGCGTGTTGCTGGTCCAGCGCACCACGCGCAGCGTTCGACTGACCTCAGCGGGTGAGAAGCTGGTCGAGGAGTTACGTGAGCCATTTGCCCGTATCGAACAGAGCTTTTTCAGCGTACGCGATACCGCCGGGCCGGTGCGTGGTCTGGTGCGCATTACCGCACCGGTGGCGTTTGCCCGGCAGCAACTGGTGCCGATTATCGGTGAGTTTCTGCGTGACTATCCGCAGGTGCGTCTGCAACTGGACGTGACCGACCGCATCGTATCGCTGAGCAGTGAGGGATTCGATCTGGCGATTCGACACAGTGACACGCTACCGGAAACGCACGTGGCGCTGCCGCTGTGCGACACCCGGACGTTGCTGGTGGCCTCACCCGCCTATCTCAATATCCAGGGTGTACCGCACACGCCGCAGGATCTGGTGCAGCATAACTGTCTTTACTACCCACGCGGCGTCGAATCTCCGCGCTGGCGATTTGTGACCGCAGTGGATAGTGAACAGGTACAGGTGCGGATTCAGGGCAGCTTTGCGACTAACAACAGCGAGTCGATACGCGATGCGGCCCTGCAGGGACTGGGGATCGCCATGCTGCCCGATTTCAGCGCTCGTGAGGCGCTGAAATCGGGGTCATTGCAGCAGGTCTTACCTGAGTGGCAGCCGGTCGAAGCCTTTGCCGCCCGACTGTGGATCGTCCGACCCTGGGCGGCGCAGGTGCCACGCGCGGTCACCACCTTTACGCACTGGCTACGCGCGCGCTTTGACCGCTGATGGCAATGCCAGCGCAGGCGGCGTGGTCTGCATCATCTCGCCAATCAGGCTGCTGCGGTTATACAAACCGAGCCGCAGATTGAAGTCGAGATGCAGCCGCTCGTTGCCGGTTAATTTAATAATCGGAGGCGGCGTCTGTGGCCGCTGATGGAACATCACAGACTGCGCAAAGGCGCTGCTGCTGTCGGCGTGAAGGCGCTGATAATACCAGGCACTGGCTTCGCCTTTGCGCAGATAGAGATTGGCCCGCCGGTATTCGCGCATCGCAACCTGTTGCGCCAGCGACAGAAGCCGACGCGACGGATTATCCATATTCTGCACAATCAGCGAAAAATCATCACGCTTCTTCAGTTCATGGAAATAGTTGCGGATACCGACGTTTTTAACCGGTGCCAGCTGTTTCAGCCATTCGCGAACAAACGGGTTTTGCGGCGGTGCGGCAAGAAACCAGCTCTCGGTAACGGGCGCAAGCAGGTTCATCGTCGATTGCTCACGGTAATAACCGATGAGATCCATTGACCGCGCTTCGTGAACGCGATGCACCCAGGCGAGATCTTCAAACAGCAGGGTGCTGCAGTCGATGCCAATGCCACCATACCGGTGAATCAGCTCCAGCCGGATGATTTCACTTTTATGTGCCAGCGTCAGATCGGAAGAGATAAAACTGAGTTCCGGCAGCCATTGCGAGAGGGTGCGCTGCGTGATCAGATAAACCTGGTGGTCGGGGTTGTCCCGCCGGATTTTACTGATATTCAGCGCCATCGATTTCGGCAGATGATCGTGATGCCAGACCATCCAGACAATTTTTGGAATTTCTGGCAGATCTTTCTGCTGCGCGATTAATACGACATTATCTTCCTGCCCCGGATCATATTCCGGAGCCTGACAGAGACTCTGTTGTTTCTTATTCCATAACATCTGGCTACTGAACGCTATTCTTTTCCAGTTACACCAGATTTTATGCGCTGGACCCTGGCGATGTGAAGTCATGGTACACCTGTTATTTTTATTTTCCCGTCATAGTGCAGGCTCTGCGCGTTCCGCCAGAGGCGGGCACGGCCGGGATTGCATCGTGGCTGCAATCCCGATGAGTGCGGGAATTAATGAATAGTTTTCCCTGGTGGCGACGCAGTGGGTTAGCGCGCGGAAGTTTCCTCACGGCTGTTTAATTGCACTGCACCTTTTTAATAAAACATTATTTACACATTAGCTATGTCTTTTTTCGACTTTAGGATAATACGGAAATAATCCGGTCACGTTATGGAAATAATAATATCGCCACTGTTAATCATTTATTTAAATGCGGCGAAAGACGTTATTAAGGAATATCTGAATATCAGGCTAAGCCTGCGGGTGAGCGTGCGGCATGGACCCTGACAGTGGTGAATATTGTGCTTAATATGTGGCGTAAGCCCGGCTCATCAATCCGCGGAATCAGACAGCCTGAAGAGCATTGTCTACGCTTAAGAAGAACTTACTGAGAAAGGAGCGCGCATGCAGAGTGAAGCTTACGGTTTACTGGCGGTCGATAAGCAGGGCAATCGCGTCCTGTTTCTTAATCCGGAAACCTTCGCGGTCGAGCGGGAACTGAACGCGTTTCCACCGCGGCCGCATGAACTTCTGATGCTGGCCCCCTGGGGTAAGGCCTATGTGCCTATTTATGGCGACGGCGTTCATGGTAATAACCCGCATCCGGGGCATAAAGTGGCGGTCATTGATTTACAGCGTCGCGAGATCAGCGGTTTTATCGATCTGTCGCCGCTGCGGGCACCCCACAGTGGACAGCTGGGCCGCGATGGCAAAGTCTATCTCTGTTGTGAGCAGAGTGCCGCCGTGGCGGTGATCGATCCGCAGACCGACAAAGTAGAAAAAATTATCCCGATTCCCTCTCACAACGCGCATCGCCTGACGCTGTCACCCAGCGGTCGTAAGCTGTTCACCGATAACGAAGAGGATGCCACTATCACGGTGGTGGATCTCTGTGAAGCAGAAGGACGGGTGATCGATACCATTCTGCTGCCTGGCCCGATTGCAGGCATCGCTGCCTCACCGAAACATCCTTATCTGGTCGCCAGTGCCGCTGACGCGCCATTGCTCTATCTGATCGATCGCCAGAGCCACCGTATTCGCCAGCGCATCACGTTGCCGGGGCATCAGCAGCCCTGTCAGGTGGTGCGCTTCAGCGCCGATGGTGAACAGCTGGTGGCGATAGGGGATCAGGAACCGCTGGTGACGCTGTTTGACGATCTGCTGAATCCGCTGGGTGATATCAGCGTGGGCAATATGCCGATGGATGGCTGCTTCACACCAGACAGGCAACAGCTACTGATTGCCAATCAGGATGATGGCACGCTGAGTGTGATCGATCTGGCGCAGCGTAAAGTCATCGCCACGCCGCGTGTCGGAACAGGCTGTGAAGTGCTGGGCTATTTTCCGATCGGTCAGATAAACGGACGATGATAGATCGCACTACTCCAGTGGCGGCTGCTGGCGTGCTTCTCCGCCTGCCAGCCGCGCTTACGTAATTCGCGCGCAATCATCTTATTCATGATGCCGTGGCCCAGTAACAGCACCGTGCCTCGCTGTGAGTGTTCGATTAGCTTCTCTGCCGCCGCCGAGGCGCGGCTGCGCGCATGTTGCAGCGACTCCGCGTCGCCCGCATAACCGCAGAACCATAACAGTCGCAACAGGGCCAGCCAGCACACGGTCGGCAGCTGGACCGCGCCGGTTCGCAGCAGCGGTACGGCGACTTCGCTGAACAACGCATCAACCTCATGGGGCTGCAGACCGAGCTGGCTCAGGGAGGATTGCGCGCGGGGCAGGGGACTGCAGACAATAAACGTGGCCTGACGGGCAATGTCGATGCTGCGCGGCGGCGGTCCGTCACTGACCTGTGACAGATCGTAGGCTTCACACCAGTCAGCCATTGCCTGCACGCTCTGACGACCCGCCGCCTGGTGGTCAGGTTTACCGTGTCGCATCAGAATAATTTTCATAGCATCTCTGTCCGCCCTTTTTGTCAGGGTAACGCATTGTCCACGCTTACCGCGACTTTTCAGAATAAACAGGATGTGTCATCTGCAGGTAACCGACCTGTGCGACAACAGAACGCGATGAAAGGATCTTTGCTCCTCTTATAACGCTTAATGATTAGCGAAAATGGTAACTTAGCGATGTGGGTGACTTTTTTTTGTGCGACATGATGCTGTTAACTGGCTGAATTTGCGCTAAAAATGTGTGATGACGGAATGTGATAGTGAAGTTTTTCTAACAATTTTCGTCAGAATCTATTGATTTATCTACGCGCGTAGATACACTAGGACCCCAGTGATTGCTCACGGTGCCCGATGCACAGTAGGCTCCATTGATTGTTAAGTTACATTCGCTCAGTTTAAGCGACCGATGAAAAATACATCGGCGAAATGGGGTGAAGAACAAGATTCCAACACCAGGGAATCCTTTAACCTTTCATCATGGTTAGTCAACTGAACGTCGCCACCGGGGGAGTTCCGCTTTTATCAGGGAATTGACCCATGGACGGGCGTTTACCGATCTGCGTACTCATTCAGGGATAGGGTTATGACGGCACAAAATTCCGTTAAGCAGCAGGCATCACTGTTATCCACTTCAGCCGCCGATGAGCGGTTTAACACCTCTTCAGGCCGCAAAGATTTCTGGCGCGCCACTTTCTCATGCTGGCTCGGAACGGCAATGGAGTACGCGGATTTCGCGCTCTACGGCCTGGCTGCCGGTATCATCTTCGGCGACGTCTTCTTTCCGGAATCCACCCCGGCCATGGCACTGCTCTCCAGCTTTGCTACCTGGTCAGTCGGCTTTGTTGCCCGGCCCATCGGCGCACTCTTTTTCGGCTGGCTCGGCGACCGCAAAGGCCGAAAGGTCGTGATGATCTCCACCATCATTCTGATGGGCGCTTCCACCACGTTTATCGGCTTAATCCCCAGCTATGCCTCTATTGGCGTCTGGGCACCTGCCTGTCTGGTGCTACTGCGCTTTACGCAGGGTTTCGGCGCGGGTGCGGAGTTATCGGGGGGCACGGTGATGCTGGGCGAATATGCGCCGACAGAGCGTCGCGGACTGGTCTCTTCCGTGATTGCGCTGGGTTCCAACAGCGGCACGCTGCTGGCCTCGCTGGTCTGGCTGCTGGTGGTGCAGATGGATCAGCAGAGCCTGCTGGAGTGGGGCTGGCGTATTCCCTTCCTCAGCAGTGCCCTGATTGCCCTGGTTGCGCTGTGGATTCGCCGTCATCTGCGTGAAACGCCGGTGTTTGAGCGAAAAAAAGCGGAAATGGAAGCGGAGCGTGCCGGCGTGCTGGCTGACCCGGTGGTCGATCAGCGGCCTTTCTTCCAGCGTACCCGCGCCTTCTGGACCATGGTTGGCCTGCGTATCGGCGAAAATGGTCCTTCCTATCTGTCGCAGGGCTTCATTGTCGGTTATGTCGCTAAAGTGCTGATGGTCGATAAGTCCGTACCGACGACCGCCGTGTTCCTTGCCTCGCTGCTGGGTTTCCTGATCATTCCGTTAGCGGGCTGGCTCTCTGACCGTTTTGGTCGCCGGATCGTTTATCGCGTCTTCTGTCTGTTACTGATGTTCTACGCCTGGCCTGCCTTTACGCTGCTGGACACGCGTGAACCGATGCTGGTGATCCCGGTCATCGTGGTGGGTATGGCGCTGGCGTCACTGGGTATTTTTGGGGTGCAGGCGGCATGGGGTGTGGAGATGTTCGGCGTTCACCATCGCTATACCAAAATGGCGGTGGCTAAAGAACTGGGCTCGATTTTGTCCGGCGGCACCGCACCGCTTATTGCCGCTGCTATGCTTTCTTATACCGGTCACTGGTGGCCGATTGCGGTCTATTTCTCGGCAATGGCCGCCATTGGATTCTTTACCACCTTTGTCGCGCCTGAGACACGAGGGCGGAATCTCAATCTGCCTGAAGATGCCATCTAGATTGACCTGAGGATGCCATCTGCCAGGAGAGCGACAAGCAGCAGGCCGTGTAAAGCGGCCTGTTTTTTATGGAGGAATATGATGTGCCTAAGTCGTTAACGGGAAAAGTGACCCGCAGTGAAGTTGCGAAAGCGGCAGGCACCTCAGTGGCAGTCGTCAGTTATGTCATTAATAACGGACCTCGTCCTGTCGCCGATGCAACGCGTCAGCGGGTACTGGAGGCGATTAAAGCGACCGGCTACCGGCCCAATGCCGCAGCCCGCGCGCTGGCGTCCGGTAACACCAAAACCTTTGGACTGGTCGTGCCCAACATCGGCAATCCTTTTGTGGCCTCCATGGCGCACGTGTTATTGCAGGAGTCGATGAATCACGGGCACGTCATGCTGCTGGGTGACGCCGGTGATGACCGCAAGCGCGAACTGGAGTTGATTCAGGGGCTGCTTAACCGACAGGTTGATGGACTGTTTTATAACAGCGTCGATCGCCATCCTTACATTGATTTGATTAAAGCCAGCGGTACGCCACTGGTCATGCTGGAGCGGGTTGAGCCACAGCCGGGCGTTAACATGCTGCGGGTGAATGAGCGTCAGGCCGCCTGGCAGGTGACGGCGCATCTGCTGAGTCACGGATATCAGCAGGTCGGCATCATCAGCGGCCCGGTCGATATGCTCAACGCACAGGATCGTATTCAGGGCTGGCGGGATGCGATGCAGGATCGTGGCCTGCCGATTGATGAATCGCTGATGTTCCCCGCCAGCTACACCCCACAGGGCGGCTACGAGGCGGCACAGGCTATGATCGCCCGGGGTTGTGTGCCACGCGCGCTGTTTACCAGCAACGAAGGTCAGGCGATTGGCGCGCTTCGCGCCTTTTCTGAGCATCAGATCCGCGTTCCGCAGGATGTGGCGCTGGTCTGTTTTAACGGGACCAATCATTCATCGTTTCATGTCCCGACATTAACCACCGTGCGCCAGCCACTGCGTGAAATGGCCCGCTCTGCGATTCAGATGTTGAAAGAGGGAGAGAGCGAAGCGCAGCTAAAGGAGTTTCCACACTATCTTGAAATCGGTGAATCCTGCGGCTGCCAGCCGCAAAGCCAGAGTTAACTTATAACAATATGAAAAGAATCATTATTGACTGCGATCCCGGCAACGGTATCGCGGGTGCCAACACCGATGACGGACTGGCGATTGCGCTGGCCTTAGCTTCACCTGCACTGTCGCTGGAATTAATCACCACCGTGGCGGGGAACACGCCCTGTGAAGTGGGCGCGCGCGTCGCCAAAGATCTGATCGTCCGTCTGGGATTATCTGTTCCGGTTGTGCAGGGTGCGACGCAGGCGCTGCAGGAAGATCCTGCGCCGTGGCGCGAAACGCTCGATAACCGGGTCAATCAGCTGGCCCTGGGTAAACTGTGGCAGGGTGTGCGTCAGCCTGCGGATATCCCGGCGGATGCCTTTGATGCTGCGGACGCTATCGGCAAACTGATTTGCGAAAATCCGGGCGAGATTACCCTGGTGGCGATTGGCCCGCTGACAAATGTGGCGCTGGCGATGCAGCGCTATCCCGCTATGGCAGACTCTGTGGCGGAAATTGTGATTATGGGGGGCGTGTTTACGCTGGATGATTATATCAAGGACACCAATTTTGGCCTGGATCCGGAGGCGGCACATCAGGTGCTGCACAGCGGTGCTGCCGTGACGCTGGTACCGATGGATGTCACCACGCAGACGCTGCTGACCCAGCAGGATTTAACCCGCCTTACCGCCGTTGATCATCCGCTGGCTGATTTTGTGCGCGAAACGCTGCGTCCGTGGATCGACTATTCGATGGAGACCCGTCAGCTGGCGGGATGCTGGATCCACGATGCGATGGTGGTCGCCTGGCTGCTGAATCAGCGCGTCGCGTCAGGCACCGATTACCGGGTGGATATTGAGCTGCGGCCCGGCGCTACGCGCGGCAAAAGCTGGCGCTATCGTCAGCCGCTTCGTCTCTCTGTCGGGGTGCCTGAGCAGTGCGGGGCATCGGTACATGTGCTGCATCGTGTCGATAACACGGTGCTATTGTCGATCATCGAAGAGGCATTCAAGCGCCTGAAATCCTGATACCTCGGGCGAATGACCCGCCCGCCTCGCGACGACGGATCGGTTTCCGTGATGCGGCGATGGCGATCAACGGCAAAGCATTAAATGGCTTCGCACACGTCGATCCAGCGGGCGTTAGTCAGTTCAGCCATCTGCTGTGGCGAGATGCGGACGGCGCTATGGATAGCGCCCGCGGCGGGTAACACTTCGTCGAAACTGCGCAGTGAGACATCACAATAAACGGTCAGCGGATTCTCCAGACCGAACGGACAGACGCCGCCGACCGGATGGCCGGTCCAGTTAATCACCTCGTCAACACTCAGCATCCGCGCTTTCGCGCCCAGCGCCGCTTTCAGCTTGCGATTGTCCAGCCGGGCATCGCCGCGTGTCACAATCAGCACCACGTCGTTTTTCACTTTCAGTGACAGGGTTTTCGCAATCTCTCCAGGCGTTACGCCATGGGCGCGCGCAGCCATTCCGACCGTTGCAGTGCTTTCTGCCAGTTCAATAATTTCAATTTCAGGGGCGTGTTCGGCAAAGAACTGGCGCACGGACTCCAGACTCATCATTCTCTCCAGGCTGATCGAAGGCGTAAAAATTGCCACAAGCCTCAGTGCCTGTAAACGAGATAAACGGAGAATTCGTTGTAATTAAGTCTGTTTAGCTGCCGCTCAGGGTACAGTTGCCGCATTGTTCAACATCCGGGATGCGATAACGCTGGCAACAGCTGCGACGGACCAGTTCGCCGTTACGCGGGATCATGGTTCGGTAGAGGGGGTTTTCGCTGCCATCCAGCAGTCGCTGGTTGAAGAACAGCGCCTGCTCCAGTTGCAGCACCAGCGGCTCATCGATCTGGCTCTTCAGCTCACCGAGGAACCACTGGAACGAGTAGCCCATGTTGTTCCAGATGAGTCGGGCATTGATATCACCATGCTGCGTAATACCCTTCACCACCGGGATCAGATGCTGCTGAATCAGCCGATCAATACGCTGCTGAGGGTTAAGATAGCGGGCTTCTTCATCCTCCTGCACATCAATCCAGAACGTGGCCGGATGACCATTCTCATGAAACCCGACACGAATATGCTCTGGCGAGCAGTCAACCGCGCGCGACTCCTGCAACAGCGCCATGATCAGCGGTGGCAGCAGCAGGCCAAAATACCATTGCGCCCAGAGTGACAGCACCGGTTTCGCTTCACGCACTGCATCAGGATGATCGCGATAGAGATAATCGCTGTAACGCTGAATAAGCGGGGCAAAAGCCGCTGATTGTGACCAGGCGGCGAGCGTCAGCGTATCACGCGGAGCGGGCTGGCTAAATTTTGTGGAATCAAGCAGATAACTGCGTTGTTGTTGCAGCCGATCGTGCAGACTTTCCGCCAGTGGACGGTCATTCTGCCGGAAGATCATCGACTGAGCGTTGAAACGCTGTTCCTGAGCTGAAACGGTTGCCATGACGACTCGCGAAAAGTGTAGATAAGAAAGCAAATGATAATCGTTATTGATTAACTCTACAAGTCGCGTAAAAAATCGTCGCTGCTGGCGGGGAAATGGCGGGCGTTAAGATCCGTTTTAAGCGCAGACAGAGCAGCACAGAACCGGGCTTAGCAGGGGTTGCCATCGACGGCATCAGGCTGAATCAGGCATGTTCGCTGACGGTCTGATGCTGTTTTCGGGGTAAATCTTCCCAGGCGAGAATGGTATTCCGGCCCTGATTTTTAGCCACATACAAGGCGCTGTCGGCATTAGCGACCGCCAGATCAAATTCATTATCGTAGATAGGCGCGATACCGGCGCTGATAGTGACGTGGGTGGACACGGTCTCATTGAAAAGGTGGGGGATTTCTAAATCCAGCACATACTGACGGATGCGCTCGGCCAGTTTCATGGCGATGGAGCTGTTCACATTGGTCATCAGCACCAGAAACTCTTCGCCACCATAGCGGGTGACGACATCGCGCGACCGCACCGCATCACGAATCGCCACAGAGACCCGCGCCAGCGCCTGGTCGCCCATCGCATGCCCATAATTATCGTTGTACGCCTTGAAATGATCGATATCCAGCAGCAGCACATAGTGACTGCCAGCGTGGTTTTCCAGAATATTATCGAGCCGGTTCTTCAGGCCACGGCGATTATAAAGGCCGGTCAGCGGGTCGAGCATGCTGAGATCGCTGAAGGTCTCTTTTTCTTCATAAAGCTGATGCATCAGGCGCAGAGTAAAGTTGTCGGCACGACGGCGCATCAGATGCTGGAGTGAGAAACCAATCAGCGGCAGGGTAATCGTCAGCAGAATCAGCGGCAGATGCTGTGCATTGTCGAGCATCAACACGGTAAGCACCGGCGGGGCGACATGCAGACAAAAAGCGCCCAGATAATCGCTTAAGGCGATGGCACTGATAAATAACACACTGATCAAACTGATAATAAGAAAGCCGCCGTCAAAATAGAATACCTGATGAAAGCGGTAATTAATGTGCCAGGCCCAGAGCGCGCCCAGTACCAGCGCCACAGGATTTAAAATGGGGAGTTTTACTTTAGGCAAGATTAAATGGGTAATTAACATGACGCCGCTAAACGCCGCCACGCAAATTACCGGCAGGGTGGTATCGCTTGTCTCAGTGCTCATTATTGGCAGAAGATAAAATAGCGAAACCGCGATATTTAAAAACAGAAAAAGCATCACTGAAAGCCGGTATTTACTCTGTTTCAGTTCTTCATATGATTGTAATTTCATTATAAATACTCGTGACGACCCTGAAATACCAAAGCGCAAGCCGGCAAAACCAGGTTATGCCAGACAGTGAGCAAATTATTGCTGGTGCTGTTATTAAAGGTGTTATCGGCCGCAATCTAGCATTTTCCAACTTGTCTGTCATCTTCGTTGCCGGGCGTGACAAAAACAGGCTGCAAGGCTTGTAAAACTGCTATATGATAATGGGAATGCTTATCATTTGAGGTTGGCGTCATGGGGATTGCGATTATCGCGGCCTGCGGCCTGTGGGGCGTCAGCTGGGCGCTGGGTAAAAAACTGGATAGTGCGTGGGGAGTATTGCTGCCGTGCATCGCGCTGCCGTTGTTCGCCTTATGGGAACCAAGTTTCAGCCAGTGGCGACTGGTAATGATGGTTGCGCTGCTGCTGACTATGGTGATGCTGTTTAACCAGCGTCTGCGCCACTATCTGCTGCTGCCATCGTGTCTGGCGTTAGCGGGTGGACTGGCGGCAGTCTCTGTGAATTTTCATCTGATTTAAGCGGGATAGGGATAATTCTGGAGTAAGGCTGAAGAGACTACAAAACGTAAAAAACCGGAGAACTAAACTGAGCAGGGGATAAAACGAATCTGCACTGGGAGCAGAAGAGACGAGCGGGAAAGACCTGAGGATGACAACGTTGGTGCGAAGAGAGGGACTTGAACCCTCACGTCCGTTAAGACACTAACACCTGAAGCTAGCGCGTCTACCAATTCCGCCACCTTCGCATCGAGTTGTCTGTTCATATCACCGCAAT
>Ga0308156_1000527_pt1 | contig 74523 bp, 73 predicted proteins | sample PhyAR2_FD_201041 | JGI IMG/M metagenome (GOLD analysis project Ga0308156, IMG submission 201041) | Phyllosphere microbial communities from UC Gill Tract Community Farm, Albany, California, United States - DLSL A.R2 | ecosystem: Host-associated > Plants > Phyllosphere > Unclassified | place: USA... | reverse complement strand
GACGCCAGTAAGTAAGAGAGAACAGGTTTAAAGGGAATCAATGTAAAGCAACCATAAAAAGAGGAGGAAAAGAAGATGAAAGAATTAACGAAAAATGAAGCAAAAACAGTAGAGGGTGGATTGAGATTTTGTTTCTTCTATTGGAAGGGCTGGGGCTTCTTCTGCAAATAAAAAGAAGTAGCTAAGAGATCACTAAGTTATTGAATAGAGTAAGTAATGAGTAAAAAAGATAGAGATTTAAGTAGTTTAGTCATATAAACTACGATCGCGACCTGGTCCATTTAGGAACAGGTTGCGTTTTTTTGCTTGTAATGGAAATTGACTATGTGTTTTTATAAGGTAACTATTTAATAGCTTACACTCGTATGGTAATTTTACGCTTGAGAATTTGATTATTTGTTGAAAAGATTCTTTTATTGTATAGGCAAATCAATATCATTATTTTTTTATTCGGCTTATGATAAAGAAAGGAAGAGGTGAGGGAATCATGGAACACAATTACGAAAAAGCGATTTTTGCAGGAGGCTGTTTTTGGTGTATGGTCAAACCATTTGATACTCAACCAGGTATTATTTCGGTTGTAGCTGGATATACTGGTGGACATGTCGTAAATCCAACCTATGAGCAAGTCACAACAGGAATGACCGGTCACACAGAAGCCGTTGAGATAACCTATGATCCTGCGATTATTCCATATGAAAAACTAGTAGAAACATATTGGCAGCAAACAGATCCAACCGATGCATTAGGACAATTTGCAGATCGTGGGGATTCTTATCGACCTGTTATCTTTTATGCAAATGAAGCACAAAAAGAAAGTGCAGAAAAATCAAAAGAGGCATTACAAGCAAGTGGTCGCTTTACGCAGCCAATCGTTACCAAGATTGAGCCAGCACAAGCTTTTTATCCCGCAGAAGACTATCACCAAGATTATTATAAAAAGCATAGTGTACATTATAATCTGTATAAGGAAGGTTCCGGACGTGCTGGATTTATTCGGAAAAATTGGAAAGCTAAATAATTTGAAGTGATGAGCCGATACAAAACTAAAGTCAGTTTTGTATCGAGCTCATTCTTTATTTCCATATTAGTACAAAAAATAGTCCGATACTTAAAAAAGGCACAAAAGGCAGTTGTCGGATAGTTTTCTTTAAAATGTATTGGGAGATGAAAAGAAAAAGCAAGCCACTACTGCTGGCAATGAACAATAAAAATATAATCGCTTCGCCACCTAAAAATAAGCCCCACACTGTTAATAATAAGATGTCGCCACCTCCCACAGAATCAGGAAAGATATAGTTTAGTATCTGTAAACCAATGAATAAAATCAAACTTGTAAACAGATAAAAAGGGAATGCCAAATAAATATGTCCAATACATAATAAGATGGAACCGATATAAAATAATCTAGGTTCTACGATTAAATAAAGGAGGTCAGTTAAAGATAAAACGACAGCCATCAATAAAAAAAATAGAGAATAAACAGGATGAACCGCTTCAAGCAATACGTAAAAACACAGTGATCCGCAAATCAACTCACTAAAAAAATAAACATAAGATAGTTTACATTTGCAGTAACGACAGCGAAAACCCAAACATAGAATTGAAACAATTGGGATCAATTCGACCATCTTTAATTTAGTTTGGCAATAAGTACAGTGGGAAGCGGGGCGCACTATTGATTGGTTGGCAGGTACGCGTTCTGCTACTAAACAAAGAAAAGAACCCATCACACTACCAATAATAAAATAAATAATCGACATAGAAAATACTCCTTTCATAAATAAATACGCAAATATCTCCCTTTTTAACTAGACAAATATTTTTTTATTAGGAATAATGAAAGGGAGAAATGAGGCGAGAACATGGAAAAAATAGCAATTGGTGTAGATATTGGTACAACGCAAACAAAGGCAGTCGCTTTTAGTGAGGATGGAGCAGTTCAAGCATCTGCTTATATTCGTTACCCGCTCATTCAGGAAACAGAAGGTATGGCAGAGCAAGATATAGATCAGATTTTTCAGGCTGTCATTACTTGTATTAGCTCGGTGGTGGCAAAAGTGCAGCCACATGAAATTTCAGTAGTATCCTTTTCAACGGCGATGCATGGCTTGATCGTCATGGACAAAAATCATCGGCCGTTGACAAGAGTTATTACGTGGGCTGATAATCGTGCAGAGAAATATGCAGAAGAACTAAAAAACACGGCACTAGGAACATCTATTTATCAAAATACAGGGTTACCGATGCATCCAATGACCCCGTTTCATAAAATCCGCTGGCTGAGAGAAGAGTTTCCAGAGGTTTATGAACAAGCAGATAAATTTATTGGGATGAAAGACTATATTTTTTATCGTTTATTTGATCAATATATTACCGATATCAGCACTGCTTCAGGAACAGGCTTTTTAAATATTCATGACCTGATATGGGATCAACAAGCATTAGCGGAGCTGGAAATTACTACAGAGCAGCTACCAAGACTAGTTAAACCTACTCAGCAATTAACTGGTTTAAAGAAAGAATGGTTAAGTCTGTTAGGATTGACGCCTCAAACAATTTTTGTGTTAGGCGGAGCAGATGGTCCGCTATCAAATTTAGGCTTAGGGGCTTTGAATCAAGGAACAGCTACTTTAACGGTTGGAACCAGTGGCGCATTGCGCTATATTGTTGAGCAGCCTCAGACTCATCTACAAGCAGAAACCTTTTGTTGTGTGCTGGATGAACATCGTTGGGTAATTGGCGGTGCAACAAGTAATGGTGCTGGTATTTTTGACTGGGCTTGTGAAAACTTTTTAAAAGAAGTTCAAATGGAAGCCCGTGAGACTGGTAAAAATCCTTATGATGCCGTGATGGAACTTGTGAAGGAGACACCGGCAGGAGCTAAAGGCTTGCTGTTTCATCCTTATTTACTAGGAGAACGGGCACCATTATGGGATGCGGAGGCTACCGGTAATTTTGTTGGACTGAAAAGAAATCATGATGATAAGATTATGATGCGGGCTGTGGTTGAAGGAATTTGTTTGAATTTGAAACGTATTTTAACGGAATTGGAAGAGCTAGGCGGATCAGTGAAGGAAATTCGGGCCACAGGTGGATTTGCTGATTCAGAGGTTTTTAAACAGATCATGGCAGATATTTTTGGTTATAGGTTATCAATGACAGAAAGTGTCGAGGCATCTGCCATGGGGGCAGTTTTAGTAGGCTGGCAAAGCTTAGGAAAAATTCCCAGCTTGAAAGCAGCAGGTGATTTGGTAAAGATTTGTGAAATAGTTGAACCGAATAGTGAAAAGCAGCAAATTTATCAACAGATTTATCCACTATTTATCGCAACGCAACAGCAATTATCAGCCAGTTATCATCAATTAGCCAAACTAAGAGCTGATTTAGACTAAATTTTTTTGACAAATAACGCTGAACTTGTTTTACTAGTAGTAAGAGAACGGAGGAAAGGAAATGAAAAAAGTCTGGATCACTTCTTTGCTTTTGGTCGGAATTTTTCTGACAAGTTGCGGCTCAAAAGGAATCTCCGCAGAAGAGGCTGGTGAATTGTTTGTTGATCGCTTGGTCTATCAGAAAAGAGAAAATGAATTTTCGAAGGAATTTCGTGATGGCGAACAAGTAGGCAAAGAGTTAGATAAAAACAGTAATACGTTTGAAGAAAACTTTGCAAAAGGATTATCCTCAACAGGTGCCAAAGTTCCGCAAAAAGCAGCAAATCAACTAACAAAAGAATTATTACAACAGACAAAAGCAAAAACATCCTATAAGATTATTAAAATAGATGAAACAAAAACTGGGGCTGTAATTTCTTATTATGTAACTGGTTTAGATTTAGTGAGTGCTATGCAGGAGATGACCAGGCAGTTGGTAAAAGAAACCTTAGCTGATCCAGAAATAGCGAAAGATGATCAAAAAACACTAGATGCAACTTTTTCTATTTTGGAAGAACGGGTCAAATCAATCAAAATCAAAACAGATCCAGTTCAGCTTGAACTACGTTTAGAAAAGGAAAAGGGTAAATGGTTTATACCAGATAATCAAAAAGAAGCTGTATCCAATTTGTTCCTAGCATTTATTTCGGGTTCTGAAAATACAGAAGCGATGAATCAGGAGCTAGAAGAGGCAATGAATGAAGTTGCTAAAGAAATTATTGACTCATTAGATACTATGCCACTACCTAATAACAATTGATATTTCAGATTATAATAATTATCAAAAGATAATATTTATAAAAATGAAGATTTTACTGTACTTTTCCGGCATTTCGTACTACAATTATAGATGTAGATAAAAACTTTAGGAGGATGATGTATAATGAAATTTGAACAAACTAAAGAAGTGTTGAACCAACTAGTTGCAGATCTAAGCCAGTTTTCAGTGGTAATCCACCAAACACACTGGTATATGCGTGGCCCAGAATTCTTGACATTGCACCCTAAAATGGATGAATACATGGACCAAATCAATGACCAATTAGATGTTGTTTCTGAACGTTTGATTACATTAGATGGCGCTCCGTATTCAACGTTACAAGAATTTGCAGATCATACTGGTATTGCAGATGAAATCGGTACTTATGAACGCACAATTCCTGAGCGTATGGAAAAATTAGTTGAAGGCTACCGTTATTTAGCTGACTTATACCAAAAAGGAATCGATGTTTCCGGCGAAGAAGGCGATGATTCTACACAAGATATCTTTATCGCAAACAAAACAGATATTGAGAAAAATATCTGGATGTTGCAAGCAAAATTAGGGAAAGCACCTGGTATTGATGCAGATTCACGTACTAAAACTCGTTAATTTAAAACTTGTAAAAGCATATGAAAGATAGTTAGTTATCTTTCATATGCTTTTTTTAGTTTTCTTCGTTAGCTAGTTTCAGCTTGCTACGCATAATGGCAGCTTGGACTTGTTCAAAGCCAGTTCCACCGTATGAAGTCCGCCGTTCAACAGCTGTTTTTGAGGCTAAAGTTTGGTAGATGTCAGCTTCGATTAAGGGGGTAATCGTTTGGTATTTTTCTAAGGGAACATCTTGTAAGTAGATGCCTTGTTTTGTACATTCTAGGACTAATTTACCAACAATTTCATGTGCTTGCCTAAATGGTAACCCTTTGTTGGCTAGGTAGTCTGCTAATTCTGTAGCATTTGAAAAATCTTTTTCAGTTGCTTTTTCCATGATGTCTGTATTCAGCGTCATTGACTCAACCATACCAGCCATGATCTCTAAACTAGTTAAGATCGTGTGAGACGTATCAAACATCCCCTCTTTGTCTTCTTGTAGGTCTTTGTTGTAAGCTAACGGCAACCCTTTTAAAACGGTTAAGAGGCTGAATAAATTGCCATATACGCGACCAGATTTTCCTCGAATCAATTCTGCCATGTCAGGATTTTTTTTCTGTGGCATAATCGAGCTGCCAGTAGAAAAAGTATCGGTCAATTCGATAAATTGAAATTCGTGACTACACCATAAAATGATTTCTTCGCAAAATCTCGAAAGGTGCATCATTAAAATAGAACTATTGCTAAGAAATTCTAGAATAAAGTCACGGTCGCTCACGCCGTCCAAACTATTGTCATAGATCGAAGCAAAACCTAGTAGTTTAGCGGAATATGCTCGATCGATGGGAAATGTCGTACCCGCGAGTGCTGCACAGCCCAATGGCGAGATGTCGATTCGTTTTAAGCTCTCTGAAAAACGTTCTTGGTCTCGAGTTAGCATTCCATAATAGGCCATCATATGGTGGGCAAACGAAATCGGTTGAGCATGCTGTAAATGTGTATAGCCAGGCATGATCGTTTCAATATTTTCCTCAGCTTTATCTACTAAGACTTGGCGTAGTAAATGGATTTTTACAATGACTTCTTGAACGACTTCTTTTAAGTAAAGATGCATATCGGTTGCCACTTGATCATTTCGGCTGCGTCCTGTATGTAGTTTGCCAGCCACAGGACCAATTTCTTCATGTAAGTGCTTTTCGATATTTAAATGGATATCTTCATTTTCTATGCTGAATTCCAGTTCGCCAGCGTTTAGTTTTTGCTGAAGAGTATTAAGTCCGAAAGTAATCTGCTTGGCTTCATCAGTCGTCAAAATACCTGTTTTAGCTAACATTTTTACATGTGCGAGACTCCCTAAAATATCTTGTTTGGCTAATGTTTGATCGAAAGGGATCGAAGCACCGAATGAATCGATCCAAGCTTCACTTTTTCCTTCAAAACGTCCGCCCCATAATTTTCCCATTATCTGCACCTCTTTATTATGCATTATTATTCATTCTCAAGTTGCTTATTTTTCTTCATGGCCTATTGATTTCCTTATTTCCATCCGCAGGTAGAAAAGAAATTCTCCTAGAACAAGCCACTCGTTGAAGGTGAAACAATCGGATAACCTTATTTACAACGAATGTAAAAGCTATCTCACGTATAGAATCACTCTAATTTTGCTTGTTTAATGATGCTTGAACTTCCGCATTGACTTTCGTTGGTAGGCCCCAAAGTTTGATAAAGCCAACAGCTGCTGCTTGATCAAAAGTATCAGCAGATGTATAAGTTGCTAGATTTTCGTTGTAGAGACTATTTTCTGATTTACGACCTTCAACAATTGCATGCCCTTTGAACAATTTTACTCGAACTACGCCATTTACGTATTTTTGAGTAGACTTTAAAAAAGCGATCAAGGCATCGGTTAACGGATTGAACCACAATCCATCGTAAATGATTTGTGATAATTGATTTTCGATGATTGGTTTAAAATGAGCCATTTCACGGACAAAGGTCAAATCTTCCAGCTCTTTATGAGCGGTCATTAGAGTGATCGCTGCTGGACATTCATAAACTTCACGTGATTTGATTCCCACTAAGCGGTTTTCCACATGATCGATTCGCCCAATGCCATGTTTACCAGCTAAGTCATTTAAATCGAGGATCAACTCAGATAACAGCATGGTTTTGCCATTGATAGCTGTCGGAACGCCCTCAACAAAAGTTAGCTCGATGACATCTGCTTCATCAGGTGCATTCTCCAAACTGGCGGTTAGTTCGTAGGCGCCTTCAGGAGGTGTAGCCCAGGGATCTTCTAAAATGCCACATTCATTAGCTCGGCCCCAAAGGTTTTGGTCAACTGAATAAGGATTGTCCAAATCAGCTGGGACGGGAACCCCTTTTTCTTTAGCGTAATTGATTTCTTCTTCACGAGACCATTTCCATTCACGAACAGGTGCAATAACACTGATTTCGGGTGCAAGGGCATTGATCGCAACCTCAAATCGAACTTGATCATTCCCTTTTCCTGTACAACCGTGGGCAATTGTTGTTGCCCCTGTTTGGTGAGCTAATTCGACTAATTTTTTAGCAATCAAAGGACGAGATAACGCAGAAACTAGAGGGTAAGATTGCTCATAAAAAGTATGGCCTTGTAAAGCAATCAAAGCAAATTCTTGGGCGAACTCTTCTTTGGCATCAATAGTATAAGAAGCAGATGCCCCCACTTCTAACGCCTTATTCTTGATAAAATCTAAATCTTTCTTTTCGCCAACATCTAAACAGCAAGCGATCACATCATAGCCTTCATCCACTAACCATTTAACAGCAACAGAGGTATCTAGTCCTCCAGAATAGGCTAAAACAACTTTTTCTTTCATGAGTAACACTCCTTATTTTCTAATTGTCTTTTTTGATTGTTCTCATCATATCACTTGAAAATGCAAAAATCAACACTTTTTATAAATAAATATACATAAAAATAAATATTTTAGGAATAATATACATTTTTGCTTTTGGAAGGCGCGTAATATACATTACGCATATTTAGGTGTTTTCCATTTTGAAATTAGAAGTAAAATTTTTTAATCTTAAAAAAAATAGAAGAAAAATAGTGGAAAACCTCAGAAATTCATTGACTTTACTAGTGATAGAAGGTATCATATTAAATGGTATTGTTTGCCCCACAATGAGCCCCGGAAACTCAAGTGAATGTCAAACATCGAATAGAAAATTGGAGGAAAGAATTGTGCGTACAACATATATGGCCAAATCTGGCGAAGTAGAACGTAAATGGTATGTAGTAGATGCAACAGATATCCCAATGGGACGTCTTTCAACTGTAGTTGCTTCTATCTTACGTGGAAAAAATAAACCAACATTCACACCACATGTGGATACTGGAGATTTCGTAATTGTAATTAATGCTGATAAAATCAAATTAACTGGTAACAAAGCAAGTGATAAAATTTACTACCGTCACAGCCAATACCCAGGTGGGTTGAAATCTGTTACTGCTGGTGAATTACGCGATAAAAACTCTCGTCGTTTAATCGAAACTTCTGTAAAAGGTATGCTTCCTAAAAACACTTTAGGCCGTAAACAATTTACTAAGTTAAACGTATACGGTGGAGCTGAGCATCCACATGCTGCACAACAACCAGAAGTATTAGATATTACTAACCTAATTTAAGGAGGGAAATTCATTGGCTCAAGTACAATATAGCGGCACTGGCCGTCGTAAAAAATCTGTAGCTCGCGTACGTTTAGTACCAGGTACTGGTAAAATTACTGTAAACAAAAAAGATGTTGAAGAATATATTCCACACGCTGACTTGCGTGAAGTTATCAACCAACCATTTGGCGTAACTGAAACTAAAGGCGCTTATGATGTAATGGTAAACGTTAACGGTGGAGGCTACTCTGGTCAATCAGGTGCGATCCGTCACGGTATCGCTCGTGCATTATTAGAAGTAGATCCTGACTTCCGCGGAGCTTTAAAACGCGCTGGTCTTCTTACACGTGATGCCCGTATGGTAGAACGTAAAAAACCAGGTCTTAAGAAAGCCCGTAAAGCTTCACAATTCTCAAAACGTTAATCTTTGGTATATCAAGGATTTCAAGACACTTTCCAATTTTTGGAGAGTGTCTTTTTTTGTTTTGGTTACGATTTTGGTTACGACTTATTGACTAACCCGTAACTGCTTCACCTTGATTAGCTTTCCTGTACTCCTCTAACTGTTTGATTGTATCAACTTTTGACTGTTCATTAGCATGACCATAAACATCTCGAATCATGTTAGAAGTTTCTGCATGTCCGACAAGAGCTTTGATAATTAAGCCATCAATCCCTTGATTCAATAGGTCTGAAACAAAAGTATGTCTTAAACCGTGAGGTATAATATGAGGAAGCCCATATTTCGTCTCTAGTTGGTTCAATTTATTATTCAACCAATCTGTATGAAGTGGTTGGTTTATAATCCCTTTTTGATTGACATAGGTAAACAGAAATTGCTGAGGTGTCTGTTTAATGCCTAGCTGTTTCAATTCAATAGCTTGCTTTTGTTTCCAATCTTTCAATAAATTCACAATCGTATCATTAATTGGAACATCTCGAAATCGATAGCCGTTCTTCATGCCTTCTACACGTTCGTATCTTCCATTTAACTTGTTTTTAACTAACTTATGGGAAAAAGAGATTATCTGCTTCTGAAAATTAATATCTGCCCAAACAAGTGGATAAATTTCCCCTTTTGAGGCTCCTAAATAATAAGCTAGAGCTAAAAGAACGTAGTTTTGAAAACCATGTTCTTTGTTCATGAGTACTAAAGACTTACGAACGGTTTCCCTAGAATAATATTTTTGACGTCTTTTCTGTTCTTTTTTTCGTTTAAGTGTTTCATTAACAGGCATGTCTAACAATTCGTAAGGATTAGAAGATATATACCCTTTCAATAATGCATATTTCATAACTTGTTTTGTATAGGACACGCAAACTTTGAAATTGGCATAAGGTTGGATCTTCTTCTGTTCATTGCCGTATGCCCATAAAATTTGCAAATCTTCTAAAATATCAAAAGAGACATGCTTTATTTTGGTGTCTCCTATGTAAGGGAGAATGTGGAGACGGAAAATACTTTTTGTTCGATCTAAGGTACTTTGCTCGTGATGTTTTGTGATGATATACTTCTTTTGCCACCACATTTCATAGATTTCATTAAATGTAAATTCACCTTTCTTTTGTTTGAATTCCCCCTTTAATTTTTGGAGTTTTGTCTCTTGTTCAAGAATCTGTGCCTCTTCTTTTGTATCAGTATAAGCAACAAACCTGGAGTGGCTGGCTCCCATGTAAACATTAACTTTATACCTACCATTGTTCATTTTTTTAATTGACATTGTTCTTCCTACTTTCCTCCCTGCACGTCAGAATGTAAGAACACTACGAAATGAGTTTAGCATGTTTTACTCTGACTGACTATGAATTTTTAGCCAAGTATCAACAGCTAGTCTATCATACAAAGTAACTCCTGCTATATTGATCTTCGGCAAACCTAATGCTATTAATTTGTCAACGGTGTTATTACATAAATTTAAATATTTACATAGTTGTTTCTTTTTCATATAACGTTCATTCCATCCAAGCTCTGGTCGGAATTGTTTAAATTCCCTTTCTATAATTTGTCCAAATAATTGTTGTAAATTATCTTCTTGGGTTTTAGTTAGTGAAATAGTTAATTCAGACATTTATCATTATCCCTCCTTTTTCAAGTATTTTATAAGGTGCTACATTCTTGTTAAGTTTTTTAAATTTGTTCGAACTAAATTTATATATATATTTTAACACGGAAAAAATCCCTTTTTGCAATAATTATGGGAAATTGAAAAACAATAAAGTGAAAAGTGAGTGTAACCCTTATAAATAGGGTGTTTCTTAATGTTTTATTCGTAGATGAAATGTTATTAATATGTTTATTTGGAGAAATAGACGTTAAATTAAGACATAAATTATGTTAGTTAAGATGCTCTTAATCTAGTGAGGTAATATAGTTAAAATAGACTAATAGAGAAGCCAGGAATTTATGTCCCAAGCTTCTCTATCAGTCTATTGAAAGGTACTATCATAAGTTCATTTGATGTCGAGTAATGTTCGAAGTATAGAGATGTATTCTAAACGGTTAGGATGAATATCTAGTTGTTTAACTAAGTCGATAACTTCCTTAGATTCAGGTTTATCAAACTCTTTCTCGTCCTCAATAGCGCCAAAAAAATCTAAATAAGTCATTTGTAGCCCCTCTAGAAGAGCACAAAATGTGACCAAAGATACTTTTACATTTCCGCGTTCGATTTGTACTACTGTATTACGGCTAATGCCTGCTCTCTCGGCAAGCTTTTCTTGTGTAAGTCCTTGCTTCTTTCTTAAGTAAGTAATCTGTTGGATTAATCGATTAGCCTCTTCATTAGCAACAGCTTTTACCTGTTCTTCATCCATAATATCTACCTCTTGTTTTCGGTTATTTAGTGAAATTATCAGGTATACAATGATGAACTGCCATTCATTATAGTTGTCAATTTAATTAAAATGACAATTAATAGTATCTTTTTATTGAAATAGGCAGTATAATATTTTTGTAAAGAATAATAAAAGGAGGAAACAAGTAAATGAAGAAAGCACTTGTTACTAGTTTAGTGAGTACAGCTATATTAGGAGGAGGTCTTTTATTTGGCCAGACGTCAGAGGCGAAGAGTTGGACAGCAAACCTACCGAACACTATTCAACTTGTTGAAGGACAAACAAGCTATACGATGGTCTTAGGGGATACGCTGTGGGCGATCTCTCAGAGAACAAATTTGACTGTTCAAACTTTAGCAGATATCAATGGCGTTAACTTATCTCTAGGTGAGCAATACAAATTACCCGTAGGTCGAACAATTTATTTTAATGGAGATAAGGTAACTGTAAAAAATGGAGCTGGCGATGTTGTTAGTGAAACGATTATTACAGATCAGCAAAAAGTAAATCCAAATCAAAATCTGGGTGAAGCAGTCGATCCCTCTATTGATGAACCGACTAGAACACCAGAAACAAACACTAGTGAGGAAACTGATACGTCAACACAACCAACAACTCCAGAAACACCTGTAAATCCAGAAGGAAACAATGGTACTGATGGTGGGGAGAAGCCGGTAGAGCCAGGAAAACCCGTTGAACCCGAAAAACCAGTAGACCCAGAAGAACCTGAAAAAGTATATGCTGGTGACATTATTCCAGGAGTAGAGAATGGAGCTGTAGGTACTTGGACAGATAAGAAGGCAATGATTGCATACATTGAAGCGAACTGGACAGCGAATATTGAAAATGGTACATGGACAGAAAACTATTCTATGACACATAATGGGTATGGTTGGATTGCACTGTTTTATTAATAAGGAATAAAATGGAAGGACAAAGGTTGCTTTGTCCTTCTGGGCTATATGAGAGGAGAACGCAAATGACAAGCTTTAAGGACTGCTTTACGAGGGATGAATGGATTAAGTTAATGGAAGCAAAAGAGGTTGCAGCAGGGCATCCAGTTCAGTTGACCGTTCAACGTAGACTATCTGGTGGGCTAGCTCACTACTGGTTATCTTTAGGTGATATCGCACTTATCGGAAAAGGATTCTACGTATCAGATCATTTATGGTCAGAAACAGAACTTCTTATCAAAAGTCATTTTAACATTGAGGGGTAAAGTCATGGTATCTAACAAAAAATTGCTCATTACAGGGAGTTTTATACTCATCGTGTTCATTATCTATAGGGAGATCATTTTAGGACTACTACTAGTTGGGCTTACATGTCTAGCAATTATTGGCTTAGCTATATACCTGTTCATGAGGACGGGCAAATCGATACATAGTGAGTTCTTTAGTCAAGAAGAAAGACAACGGACAAAAATAGTTAGGGCACAAAGAAAACAAACTCAAGAACGCTTACGGATTGCAAAAAAGAAAAAAAAAGAAGAGTATCAAAAGAATACATATGACAAACAGAAAACTTGGGAGTAGTAGCTTAGAACGGATAAGCTACTACTTTTTTATATGAATTATATTTAGGGGGCTGTCGTAACTCAAAGATGGCGGTAGAATGAATCGTAAGAGGTGGTAAGATGAAAGTAAACGAGTTTATGGATAAACAGGTATTAGACCAATTAGCGAGTTATCGCTTGCTATACGGGAATCAAAAAATTCGATTTGTTATTCCACATGTTGGCGAATATTTTGTAGACCTATATTTGAAGCAACAAAAACTAATGGAAATTGATTTAACTAGTTCAGAAGAAATCGAAAGTTTGTTGTTATATTTAGTTGCTTTGTTTCCACGGTACGTAATAGACGATCAACTAGATGCAGAAACGATTAGAAGAAAGTATAGAGCATTCTCAGAGCCTGTATTTCAGGGAAAGGAATGACATGAACTAGTGATAATTCAACAAGCGTTACGCAATCAAAAACTTCAGCTCGTGGTATATGAAGAGCAGCAGCTACCAGAGTTGGAAAAAGATGGAATTTGTTTATATGTACTAAAAACGAAAGATGAATATCATCAACAATCTGCAATGGAACTATTGAAGCAACTCTTTAACTTGTCAGAAATTAGAATATGACTATCGAGCTACTTTATGTGATTTTAAAGATTGTGACATACAAAATAAAGTGCATGTTGAATTATCTCCTATCAAAAATAAATAGAAAAATTATATTGCTGGATGCTGAAGTAGAAAAATTCATGGTCAGCATTAAAAAATGGCTAAAAGTATGAGAATCAAAATTACATTGCAAGAAGATTATTTAAAACATTGAGGGAACGAATTACATTTTAGAGAAATAATAATAAAAATGAATAAAATCTTGAGGACGATAATTACATTATAGAAGATAGTTTTGAGAACTCTTCGGTTCGAAATTACATTGTAGAAGGGGAAACACACATAAATTTAACATAATATCTCTAAAACTAAAGAGGAAGCAGATGTGAGTTGATGGTGAGTTTTAATGGGAAATGCATAAATGACGAAAAATGGCTTGATAAATAAGGGATTTTGAAATAAAAAAAGGAAACAGGTCAAAACTCACCCCAAACTCACCTAATAAAAATTTTAGTAATATGTAATTTCAATTCGAAGAACAAAAAATGACTAGTATGTAATTCTTGAACGGAAAAGCTATGGTCACAAACTTAATAGTTTTTGACCAACGAGTTGTTTATTGAAACGTCAAGCTTAATCACTAGTCATTAACTTAGGTCAGAAACTAATTTGAAAAAAGGGGAGTTTTCAATGATTTTTGGGTATGCGCGAGTAAGTACAACTGCTCAATCATTACATGAACAATTGGAGCAATTAAAGCTATCAGGAGTGAAACAAGAAACTATTTACAAAGAAAAATTCACAGGAACTAAAACTAATCGTCCTGAGTTCACTAAATTATTATTAGCTTTAGAAGATAATGATACAGTTGTGGTGACGAAGCTAGATCGATTTGCTCGGAATACAAAAGAAGCATTAGAAATAATTGAGCCACTACTGGAAAGAAATATTACGATTAAAGTTCTTAATCTGGGAACCATTGAAAATACCGCAATTGGACGAATGATTATGCGTACACTTTTATCGGTCGCTGAAATGGAACGTGATATGATTGTAGAACGTACACAAGAGGGGAAAGCATTTGCCAAGAGAAATAATCCGAACTTTCGTGAAGGACGCCCTAAGGCTCAAATAACGGATGATAAACGTCATGCTTATGAGTTGTTGCGAAGTGGCTTGAGCTATAACGAGGTTTCAAAAAGGACAAGATTGAGTGTGAGTACAATTCAAAGAGTAAAACGTAGAATTGAAACGACTAGTCAAAATGATGATTAGTACGTATCAATCTGTGATAAAATTAATTACAACTATTTGAATTTATTAGAATCGAGGGTGCAAAATGTCTTATGCAATAAAAATTGATGTGAGCAATGATCTGGTAGTTTCACACAAAATTAATTGGAATGATGAGAATGATTTAGATGTTATCCAAAAAAGCTTGAATGTAGTTTCCGCGGATGTACAGTCACTGACATCTTCTATTGATGCATGGGTAGATGATATCGGAGCTTTAAAAAAAGGAAATTATCTTATAGGACTAAATATTGCTGGTAATGAATATAAACTTGCAGGAAAAGTTCTTTTACTAGGGTTGGATGAGGATACAGGTAAAACTAGAGGTCTAAATGAAAAAGAGATACAGTGGATAAATCAAAATATTCAATTATGGAGGAAGCCTGTTGGACATATTAACTAATTTATAAAAATGGAGATTGCGAACACATGATTTGTGTAGTGATCTTTATTTTTATTGACAGATTTTATTTTATTAAAATCTCAAAGCTAATAGTTGCTTTAAATATACACATTCTTAGTATAGCTACATAAAATTAAATCTTAGTTTGAATATAAAAAAATTTAAAATCACTTGAAATATAATTTATTTGATTATTTACATAAAATAGAACTATTATCTTATAAATTATTTATCCTGTGTATCATTAAATACTTAATTATAAACAAATGGTATAATATAATCAATAATTTATATTAGGAGTGATTTATTTGAATATTCATGATAGTAAATATTCTCGAGTTAAGCATTTTATTGAAAGTCAGTATGATGTTTGCCAAGACTGGAAACAAGTAAGGATGCTTTCTGTATTTTCAGGAGATATGACAGTTGCTCAGGCATTGAGTAGAGTTGTTTGTCCTCTAAATGGACTAACTGCGGATGAGCTAACTGAAAGTATCTGGAATAAAATAATCGATTTTTTAGAAAAACGCGATAAAGAAATTCATGTAGTCAAACTTGGAAAAACTTTAAAAAGTGATGCTTCTATTCCACAAGAGGATTATTCTGCGTGGCAACTTTACAGAAAGAAATTAATAGGTCAGAACTGGTCAGAAGATTCGATAAATAATATTAAAAAATCTTCGTTCGAGATACTTCAAAATTTATCGATGAAAACGGTAGATGATGGCCCTATTAAAGGGTTAGTTATAGGTAATGTACAATCTGGTAAAACTGCAAATATGGCTGGTTTAATGGCGATGGCAGCCGATAATGGGTTTAACTATTTTATCATCTTATCTGGCGTAATTGAAAATTTACGACAACAAACATCAACTCGTTTATACTCTGATATGAATTCTTCAGGGCACGGGAATCTACATTGGCATCAAGTTGATAAACCATCGTTGAAATCTAAACTTCCGGAACATGATATAAGTAAATTCAATTTGGGAGCGAATGATAAAGATCGTTATTTTACAGTTAGTTTAAAAAATAAAGGAAGACTAAACTCATTTATAAATTGGTTATTTTCTGATTCTAATAAAGCTAAGCAGTTAAAAGTGTTAGTTATTGATGATGAAGCAGATCAAGCTAGTATAAATACTAACAAGATAGAAGAAGAAGAAAGCACTGCGATTAATAACTGTATAAAAAAATTAGTAAATACAACTAAAGTGAAAGGTATGAATTATATTTCTTATACAGCTACACCGTACGCCAATGTTTTAAATGAAGTTAGCGAAGATTCGCTTTATCCAAAAGATTTTATAGTTCTACTTGAACCATCAGACGACTATATTGGACCAAAACAGTTATTTGGTACGGAATTACCAGAGATGAGCCCTTTTATTGATGTAGTTAGAGAGATTAGTGATAGGGATGAAAAAATTGTTAAGGATATTCAAGAGGGAAATATTGTACAACAATTACCGCTCAGTTTTGTAAAATCCATACATTGGTTTATTTTGACCGTTGGTGCAATGCGGGCAATAGACTATCACAAACCTATATCTATGCTGATACACACAAGTTTTAAGATATCACACCATAAAAATGTGTCAAAAAAGGTAAATGAATACCTCAGATATATGAAAACTAATTACAAAGAAATAGCACCACAACTACGTGAAATGTACGAAGATGAGTCCCTTGATTTCAAACGTTCATATTTTCTTGATGGCTTAAAAAATTATTCAACTCCTGATGAAGTTCCAGATTATCCAGAATGGGAAATTATTGAGCGTTATATAGAACGATTATTCAGACTGCCAGAAGATGAATTTGTTAGTCCAATAAACATTGGTGAAGAAGGACAACCTGTTTATCATAAAGGTATTCATTTAGCTGTTGACAACAGTCAGTCTAAAGCAGAAAATCAGATTATGAGACTAGTCTATCCTACAAAAAAACAGATGCCGAATATAGCACCAGCTTTTATAGTTGTTGGTGGTAATACACTTTCTCGTGGGCTAACACTAGAAGGCTTGACAACAACTTATTTTTTAAGAACGACAAATCAAGCAGATACATTAATGCAAATGGGTAGATGGTTTGGATATAGAAAAGGGTATGAAATTTTTCCAAGAGTATGGTTAGATCGTTTAGCATTAGAAAGATTTCAATTTCTATCTCAAATGAATGAAGAATTGAGAGATGAAATAGGAGTTTATGCAGAAAAAGGATTAACTCCTAGTGATTATGCTCCAAGAGTTAAAAATTCATCTAACTATAAACTTATCAGAATAACTTCGAATAATAAAATGCAAGTTGCTGAAGCTAAGGAATACGATTTTGCTGGGTTTAATACACAGACTATTTATTTTGAAAATAGCATAGAAAAATTAGAGAATAATTTATCTCAGACTAAACTGTTTTTAAATGGATTGAGTCTCCCAGAGGTTACAAATAATCGTCTTATTTGGAGAGATGTAAATGTCGGTCAGATAAAACAATTTCTTGAATCTTATGAAGTTTGTAATTCAGATACTAAGATGTCAAGTCTTCCAGCTTTAATAGAGTGGGCAGAAAAAAATTCCGATCAGTTATCTAAGTGGAGTGTTATTCTTTCCAGTGTTAGTGATGTTGTCGACACCAAAGGGGAAGATGCATCTTGGAATATACATGGTTACAGTCCTAAAACTGTTAAGCGAACTAAGTTGAAAAATCGCAGTGAGGGTGATGTAATAAGTATTGGCGCTCTCCGGACACCAGCAGATTTATTAGCAGATATATCAGAAAATCTAACTGGAGAGGAAAAAAAAGTTGCTAAACCATCGGAGATACAAGCTGTACGTGAGAAGTATGGTTATGGAAAAGTTCCACAACTTGTTATATATAGAATTGATAAAGATGAACGAACAGAAGAAGAATATCTTAATGAGAATCCTAAAAGAGGTAATCGTTCTCCCCTAAATTTCTCAGCTGAGCCCATTGGTATTAATATAATGATCCCTGGTGAGTTTAAGGGGGGAAATCTGACTACGTATATCTCAGCTCCAATAGATATAGATAAACAAAATGTACAGGAAAGTTACTATGAGGAAGAGGATGTAAATAAATGAGAGTAAAAATTGCACCTAATGATAATCAAAGTATGTCACAAGATGGGGATGCTATTTTACGTTCTTTGCAAAATAAAAATCTTGGGACTGTCGATCTTATGGTACGTGAATCACTTCAAAATAGTTTGGATGCAACATTGGAAAATTCTAAAGTAACCGATGTTGAGTTTAAAATCGGAAACTTTATCTGTGAAGATTTAGCTCCTCATTTTGAAATGATTAGTGACAAACTAATAGAGAAGTTTCCAGGGGAACAATCATTTTTAGCTATAAGTGATAGGAATACTAGTGGGTTAACAGGAGATTTTAAAAGCAATGATTCTAAACTGCTTAATGCAAGTAATTTCCAAAAATTAATTTTTGGAATTGGAAAAAATCAAGAGCAAGAAGGGGCAGGAGGAAGTTGGGGGATTGGTAAAACTAGTTATTTTAGAATTGGTGAAGGAATAGTTCTTTATTATACTAGAATTGCAGTTGGAAATGGATACGAAGAAAGGCTTATTGCTTCTTTAATTGAAAGTCCAAAACAAGATAATCGTCTATTTAAAAAGAGTGAACGTGGGATTGCTTGGTGGGGGGAGTTTGGAGATGACAAAGATAAACTATTTCCAATTACTGATCATGCTTGCATAAAAGAAATACTTGAATTATTCGGGTTAGAAAACTACGATAGTGGCGAAACCGGCACAACTATACTGGTTCCATATTTAAAACCAATCGATAGTGGAAATTTTGGCGATGAAAATAGTGACTATCCTTGGGAAATTAATTATAGTGATGCTATTAGTATGGCTGTCCAACGTTGGTATTGTCCGAGAATTTGGAATGATAAATATTCAGAAAAAATAAACAATTCTCAGCTGCATTGCAAGGTAAATGGAGTTGGTATTCATCCGCAGTTAAATATGGAACCAACATTTAAGATATTCCAAGAGTTATACACATCTGCTCTTTTAGGTAAAGCTATGACAACTGATATTAACGTAGAAAAAATTACTTTTCCGAGAGCTATAATGAAAAATACTGATGAAGCTATTGGTTATGTTGCATTTTGTGAAGTGGATCGTAAAAAACTTAGCATGATTGAACCGGATAATAAAAAATCTGGGTTAGCTTATATTGGCATTAAAGATAAAGCGAAAATTGAAAAAAATATATCAAAAGTTGTTGCTTACGCAAGAAAACCAGGAATGGTTGTAGAATATGATGTTGACGGTGATTGGGCACCTAGGGGATTAATTCAAAAAGAAGATCATTTGTTATTTGGTTTTTTTGTACCGAATTCCACAGGTGAGCTATTAGAAAAATTTAAATATGATACTCTGGAACAGTACTTGAGAGCAACTGAAAATGCAGATCATGCAAAATGGGTAGATGATGTAGGTATTGGCATCATTCGTAGAATGAAGTCCTATACTGCAAAGGCGATAAATGAAGCATTTCAAAATTTAACAGGAAATGACCATACAACTGAGACATCAGCTTTGTCCCGTAAATTTGGAGCATTATTAATGCCTCCTAAAAATTTTGGAAAGACATCAGCAAAGAAGGGATCAGATAATAATGATAAAAATAAAAGACACATTGATTCAAGAAATCGAAATTCTGACATTCATGTTACAGAGTCAATTCCAATAGATGGCGAAAATGTTAACCTTTCTTTTAAGGCTTTCATCAAGAGGAAATCGAAAAGTACTATATTCATCCAAGTTTTGACACAAGATCAGAAAATGGATAAAGTAGCTTGGAATAAAACAATGGGGAATACCATTGAGTTTCCTATTAAAATTGATAGTGTGTTTTTAAAATCTATTGATGAACACGAAATAAATTGTTCAATAGATGAGTACGATAGTCCAGATTTAGAAGTAAGTTTTAAGAAAGATCAAACCGGAATACTTGAAGTTGTATCGAAAGTTACTACTGGCATAGAAATAGAAGGCATTATGAAGCTAAAAATTTTGTCTAATCAATACTTACCAAGTGTTGCGATACGATCAGATATAAACATTAACGAAGGAGAGAAATAATGGTACAAGTGGCTAATCAGATTTCTTTGTATCAAAAGATGACAGATGTACTTTATAAAAAGGCTGGATTTCAATTTTCAAAGCCTGACTTTTGTTATATCTATGAACAGAAAGAAAAGAAGATTAATATTAGTGATGATTTCGATGGTGTATTAACTATAAATGAGTATGATTCAATATGGTCTCCGAGTGAGAATAATCTTGAGGTCAAACAGACGTTTCATATTAAAAATCCTTCACCACTTTTCGGAATAGAGGGGATTACGATGGAAGCAAACAAGATAGGGATTGCTGCACATCTACATTCCAAAACTTCAAATTTCCAAAAAACTATTCATGTAGGTATCATTAAAAAACAAGAAAACCCATTAAAAATAGAATTTTCCTATAACTTTCCTGTGGCTTCTTTGAGAGGAAATTTAGAATTAGATTTTTTTCTCTATTTAAAAGAAAGCAATGAGCAATTTTGTCAGCATGCAACAAAGACGGGGATGATTTTGAGTGAAGGTGATATATTAAATCTTGAAATTGTAATTGATGGAGAGGGTTCAAATTTTCCTATGAGTGAATTTGAAGACAAAGTAGGACCACTTTGGCGACTTGAAAAAAATTGGGTTGAATCAAATATTGATACATTCGATTCTTCAAATATTAATCTAAGCTTAAATACTGTTCATCCCTTATTCCGACAAGTGAAAGAGGGAAAGACTGCTTTGAGTAGGGCTTTAATGGGAGACATTATGATCCAAGCAATGTCAATGATAATTCAACAGGTAATAATAGTTGAAGGGGCGTCGTTAGAAGATATATCGGATGCTATACCTAATAGTATTTTGGCAGCCGTTGGATACTGGATTTCAACTTTTGATATTGATATATCATCATCTTTTTCAATAATGAATTCATTGCGAACTCATTGGGATAGACAGATGATTGAAGGAGATGAAAGGTAATGATTAATTGGGATAGTATTCGATATGATATTGGTTCTGCAACTCGTGATTTTAATAAATTAGAAGTGAAAGTAACATCTATTGAACCTATAGATCCTAAATTTGAGTTATTAGATGTTCGGAACCAACTAATTAATGCCAGAAATGATATTTTCGAAAAATATCATTTTGATAATATTAATAAACTAGATTATAAATTTGATTTATTGTTCGGTTTAAAATTATATCAAATCTTAACAGAAAAAATAGGATTTACCAATCGTGTGGCATCAAATGATGATATTTGGCGATATTTATCTATTATTGTTATTCCAGATATTGTTCATTCAAGATGGGATTTCAATGAAGCACATTTTTATCAAACATCTCGTAGAATATGGCTAAAAACATTATGGTGGTATATTAATTTATCCTGGACGGGAAATGAAAAAGATACTTATAGAATACTTAAAGAGAATACCACTGATACGGTATTGCAAATTGTCGAACGTCCCGGAATTGGCTATTACACTGATACGTATAGAGAAATCATGATGCAATATGCTAAATATGAAGATACATCTAGAAATTTATTTAGAAGAGTTTTAAAGTTAAACACCGCAAAGCTTGTTACTACTTCTCCAGAACTTGTTGATGGAGGTATTAAAAAGTATGTATTAGATTTATTTGAATCGGTGGTGGAAAGATAAATGACTCTATATACTGATAACTTATACAAGTTTATTATTCAGGAAAATGCCCCTTATTTCCCTGAATTACGAATACTAAGTGGATATGGCTCAGCCCCCTTTTTAAGAAAAGTAGCAACTGAATTTCCCAACTTAAAAATCGATTTGTATTTGGGAATGACACTTCAAGGTGTTTCTCAACAAAATCATGACGAGTATTGTAAGTTAATGAATCAGAACTCGAACCTCAGAGTATTTTATCAGATAAAAGGAATTCAAAGTCATGTGAAGCTCATTGAATTCAAAACAAAAAACTCAAGTAGAGTATTTGTTGGGTCTGCAAATTTTACTGAAAATGGATTTGTGAATCAACGGGAATTGATGACTGAAGTGAGTAGTGAGGTAAATGGACTATTTGATTTTCAAAAAGATTTATCAATAGAATGTACCTTTCAAGATATAACAGAGTACATTTTATTTTTTCAGGAGTCAGCTAGTACGATTGAAAATCAAGAAATGAATTCTGAGTTGAGTAATAGCGAATCAAATAATATAAGAGAAACTGATATGGAAGTGGCAGAGAAGACCAAATTAATTCAAAAGACAACCGGTAAAAAACATCACCCTACGATACAGAATCTGAGAGCGCAAGTTAATTATTCTTATTATAACAAATTTAGTTTAGAGATTGTTCTAGATGAAAATAATAATCCTCGTTGGTTAGATACAGGAATTAATTCGTGGGTAAATGGTAAAACTCCTGTTTTAACTCAGACACCGAAAGTGTCATTTGATAAGTTATTTCCAGTTGAGAAGATAGTTGAAGTATTTGCAGATGATGGAAATCAATATAAAGGGAAATTAACAGGCAGATTCAATGGAAGTTTTATGTTGATCAATGGTAATTTTTATGAATATATTAAAAAAAATATAGGTTTAAAAGAATATAGAGCTATAAGTAGGGAAGATCTATTAGATTTCGGGTATACAGAGCTTCATTTTGAGCGTATAGACGAGCTTAAGTATATCATGACTTTTGGTTTGAAAGATTGATATCTTACTTGTCAAAGCGTATAATAAAAAACATTATGATTTTAGAAGGTTGGTGATTGAATGCTAAGAGTAATCGAAACGTTCAGTGGAATCGGTAGCCAAGCGCAAGCGCTCAAGAATATTGGTGTACCATATGAAGTTGTAGCTATCGTAGAGTGGGAGATAGGTGCAATGTATGCTTACGATATTTTACATAATGGTCCACAAGATATAAAGGAGTTTCGTCACCATACTCATAACTCTTTAGTTGCTGAATTAGAGAAATATAATCTGTCCAATGATGGAAAGACGCCTTTGACAAATCGCTCGCTTTTCTCAATGAGTGCTCCACAATTAAAAGCAATACTTTGTGCAATAGAGAGAACTAACAATTTAGCAGACATCACAATGGTTAAGGCTAGAGACCTTCCAAGTTCAGATGTACTTACTTACTCATTTCCGTGTCAAGATTTATCTATAAGTGGTCATTGGCATAACAATAGAGGTGGAATAGATCGTAATGCTAATAATAGATCAACATTATTGTGGCAAATCGAGAGACTGCTAAAGGAATATATTGAAATTGGTAAAGAACTCCCAAAGTTTTTGTTAATGGAAAATGTTAGTAATATTTTATCGAAAAGACATATTGATAATTTTAATGAATGGTGTAGCTTTCTCGAAAAATTAGGTTATGTAAATCAAGTGTATACTCTGGATGCACGAAATTTTGGTGTTCCGCAATCACGAGTTAGAACTTATATGATAAGCGTACTTACCTCTAATGAAAATGAAGCTAATAAAGTATTTAGTTATTTTGTTAGAAATGATTTAGAAAAATACAAATTACCAACAAACAAAAATTCAAATTTAGAAAACTATCTGCGTTTAGATTATTCCATAGAGCAATATAAAATAGAAGCAATAGAAAGCACCCCTACTTTAACTCCTTCAAGAGAGAAGATTTATAAGAATAATATTATACTAGCAACAGACAGAGTTGCCAACAATAATATTCACGCGAGAACTATTACCACAAAACAAGATCGTCATCCTAATTCAGGTATCGTTGAATATTCCAAAGAAATTTTGACTAATATTAATTCTAAATATAGAAATTTAACTCCTAGAGAATGTTTTTTACTAATGGGATTTCAAGAACAACAGTTTGATCTGCTTATAAGCAACAATATTGAAGTTGCTTCTGATAGAAAAATACTATCATTATCAAAACTGATACGTTTAGCAGGAAATAGTATAGTTGTTCAAGTTGTTGAACAGTTGTTCAGGCAAATTGATGAACTTAATAATGAATTAAATTCGAAGTTTTAGAAGTATTTAGGGTAAGTTGTTAGACTATTAGGTAAGATTCTAAAATAATAAAGCGAATTAAAATTTTTACATATGAAAAAGTTTGAAGCTATTTTTATTGTTTCAAGCTTTTTTATTAAGAATATTAGATCAAAAAATATCCGTAATGATTATTGAATATATAGACTACCTTGGAAGTAATAGGCTAGATTTGTCCAGCAATCTTTTATTTTTGATAGAGCATTTTAGTCTTCTATTACTAAAAAATTTCTAACCTGAAAGTTTCATATAGTTTTGTTAGATTCGAATTGAGAGATATTATCGATTATAATTCTTTCATCAATCTATTTTTTAAAGCAATTTATTTTTAATTATATTATTAAGTAATAAATTTATTGAAAGAGAAAATAATATCAATGTAATATTCAATAACTAGGATTACAAACATCGTATTTGATGATATAATTTACAAGCTACAATAATCTAAATAGAAAGAATGTGGTTATATGGTAAAGTCTGTAAGTTCTATAACACCTAAAGAGCATACAATTTCAGCTTTTTTTTCAGGTGTTGGTGGAATTGAGCTTGGTTTTAAACAAACCGGTAAGTTCAGAGTGCTATATGCAAATGAATTTGATAAAAGTGCACAAATTACGTATAAAATGAATCATATGGATACAGAGCTAGACCCAAGAGATATTCATGATGTCTCAGATAAAGATATCCCAGACTCTGATATATTAGTCGGTGGATTTCCTTGCCAGGCTTTTAGCATTGCTGGATATAGGAAAGGGTTTGAAGATGAGCGAGGGGACTTATTCTTTGAAATGTTGCGATTTATCAAGAAAAAAGAGCCTAAGGCTATCTTTATTGAAAATGTTAAAAATATGGTAACTCATGACCATGGAAATACCTTTAAAGTAATAAGGGAAGCTTTAGTTACTAATGGCTATTTGATTAAATGGATGGTTTTGAATGGTAAAGACCATGGCAATGTTCCTCAAAATCGAGAACGAATTTATATTGTCGGATTTAAAAATAAAGAGGCTTTCGAAAAATTTACCTTCCCTACTCAAATTCCTTTAACAAATAACTTAAACTCTATAATCAATTTCGAAGGAGAAGAGGAGGAAAAATATTACTATAGAGAAGGAAAGCAACCGTTCTATGATAAAATTGCAAGCGATGTAATTTCTAAAGATTCAATTTATCAATGGCGTAGACAATATGTACGGGAGAACAAATCCGGGGTTGTTCCCACTCTAACAGCTAATATGGGGACAGGCGGTCATAACGTACCTTTAATCTACACTGAAAAAGGAGTTAGAAAACTCACTCCTAGAGAAACTTTTAATGCTCAAGGATACCCTAAGGATTTTATCTTACCAGATATATCCAATGCTCAACTCTATAAACAAGCTGGAAATAGCGTAGTTGTTCCAGTGATACGTAGAATAGCTGGAAATATTGCCTTTGCTTTAGAAGATGTGGAAAATTATTCTAAAGAATTCACTTCGTATTCTGCTAAATATGCTTTGATTCATCTAGATATCCATGGACGGTACTCTGGAGAAAGTCATGTAGTAGATTACTTTAATACTATCGAAGAGATGGAATATATTGCAGAATCAAATAATATCCCCATCCTTTCTGATCTAGAGTATTTGAGACTGGTTCAAAAGGGGAAAAGCTTAGAGTTTTATTCCATTGTACCTCTATGATGTTACAGTCAGACAATTTTGTCTGGCTTTTTTTTGTAGGTCTGGTAATATAAAAATTATAGAAACTATCTATCAGAGGTGATTACTGTGACTATTTGGAATAAATATTCTAAGGAAAAACAAAATGAGTACATTAAATTTTTACAAGTATACGGTGCATTATCCAATCTTTTTAGACAAAAACATGGCGATATGATTCCATATTTAGATTCGAAGTTTCAAGAGACGATCTATGCTAAGATATTTAATGCAGAAAATGTAGATATCGGAAACACTCCACATGATGTTCTATCTATCTTTAGTAATCAAAGAATTGGCATTGGTTTAAAAACATGGATGAATAGTAAGCCATCCTACCAGAAAGTGATGCAATTAAAACGATATAAGAAACAAATAGATGAAATAATAATAACTCAAGATAATGAGGCCCTAGCTTATAAACTGTCATCAATTAAAAACGAAAGAATGAAACAAGATTATGAACGTTTGGGACTAACTGATAATAGCAATATATATCATTACGTAACGCGAGATGAAGGGAAATTTATTCTTCAAGAAAGTGCATATCCACTGATAGAATTAAATAATCTTTCAAATTTCAATAGAACTGCTACTGCTTTTAGTTGGTCGGATGGATTAAAAGAATATAAATTTACTTTTGGAGATTCTCAAATTTGGCAAAAATTCTCTATGGAAAATACTGACACAACAGTACTGAACCGGTTTGATGTGAATATTATTGATGATCCTTTTCAATTTTTAATGGAAGCATATTCTAATCTTATAGGGAGCTTTGAATTAGAAAAAGACGATATTAATGTTGCTTATTTACCAATGTACTCCTACAGGTCAAAACAAGTAGAAGCTCAATCTGGCTTAAATATGTGGAATGGAAGTTCTAAAAATAAGGGTAGTAATACATTACGCCCTGAAAGAGAGATCTATATTCCTATACCTATGGAATTTCATAGGAAATTTCCTGACTTCTTCACGGAAAATATGCTAGACATTATCAAAAAGAGAAGAATACTTAAAGAACATAATCGTGAATTACCGAAAAATAGAAAAATTGAACTACCACAAATTCGTTTTACAATGGTTCTGCCCAATGGTAAGGAGATTCCAGGGCTTATAACAGCTGATAATATGAAACAATTTCAATCTGGCGGCTATTTAAAAAATGATAATCATGAATATGGACAATCTGATTTAGGTCGATGGTTATTAGATGATGTTTTGAAAATAGGAAAGAGACAAAGTGTAACTAGGGATTGGCTTGATGAAAAAGGAACAGATGCAATCAAGTTATGGTACAAAAAAAATGATAAAAAAAGAATTTATATCGATTTCGCACCCGTAGGAGCTTTTGAAGAGTTTATGAATGGCTCCTTACCAAACGAAATTGATGAGTTTGAAAATTAAAATATAGGAATAATAGGTAGCAGTTTAGCTACCTTTTTTTGTTAGTTTGAACAAACCGTGAATGCTGAAAACAGATCATATCCAGTAGTACAAGAAGATGGAGAAAGAAATCATAATAGAATAGATTGTTATTAGCAAAAAAATTTAAAGAGACAATCAGTAGATGCAACAGTTAGAAAAGCAATATTAGTTAAGCAGATGTTAAAAGTAGTAAATAAGTGTGAGCATATCAATACATATAATAGTATCTCAGATAGCTAATAAGAACTTCTTGTCTATTATAGTATTATTATATTAAAGAGCAGTTGGAAGTAGATAATTAGAGTATACGTAAATAGAGAGAGAAAATTTACTATATTGTCAGCGATAAATATGCTTCTTTAAAATGCTTTTCCGATGACGACTTGACTACATCAGCTCGATTGGTAATTGTATGGAGAGATACAACAGAAAAAAACCAATCTTATTGCCATTGAAAGTTTATCGTTTTTTAATTTTATGGCCTGTAAATTTGTAAAAGGGCCTAAAATCCGTGATATGATATATCTATAGTTAAATAAGTGCGCACGAATTTGCTATAAAACGAAATTAATAGGGGATGTATTCATATGATTAATGATAAATCAGATGATAGCATGACTAATGAGTTTTTAAGCTTATTCAAAAATGGGTTAACTTACGGTTATGTAGTCATCGTTCAGTTTTTAACAGAAGAAGTAATTGGAATTGAAGAAGACGATGTTTTGACACAGGGAAAACCTGTTACAAAAATAGAAAGAGTTCCTTATCATCGCTATTTTGAGGTGAAAGAAGAGAACTATTTTAAAAGTGAATACCTTGAAAAAGATAGGAAAGAACGATATTCGGATGTATTTTTTAGTCCATTCATTTACAGTGTCTATAAGAGAGAGCAAAAAAGCTCTCTCCATTTGACTGCTTTGTATGTAGACATAGATAATTGTATGACTGAACAAGTACTTCCTAGGCTGAATAAACTGCCTGGTGGGCTTCAACATCCCACAGCGATTATTCGCTCAGGAGGAGGAGTTCATATCTATTGGATACTACAATATAAGCATAAGGTATCTAAATGTTTGAATTTGTGGAAGAAAACAATGAGAAAACTAAAAGATGATTTAGGTGGAGACCCTAAAGTAATAGATCATGCTCGATTAATGCGTTTACCTGGTAGTTGGAATCCTAAATCAAATAGTAAGTGTGAGTTCATTACATTTAACTCAGAGAATCGATTTGATTTATTTGATGTTGCTAGTGCTTTAGGTACATACAAAGAGCGGAAACCTAGTGAATTTCATATTACTAGAAAAGATACAAAAAAAATTAGTAGACAGAAGCTACAGTATAAACCAGGTAACTATGCACAGTATTTAAAAACTGATCTGGTAGACTTAATGAAGTATCGAGCAAAAACAGGAGCAGATATTGGTCACCGTAATCATATGTTGTTTATTTTAAAACAACTAATGAGCTCTGATGAGACATTGGATTATTTAAACCAAAAAGTGTTTTCTGAACCGTTACCGGATATAGAAGTAGCGTATATAAAAAATTATAAAGCACCATTGTCCTTTCCAAAACGGAAAAATGTAGTAGAAAAATTAGAGGTAACACCTACAGAGCAAAGCATGTTTAGGTATTTAACAGATGAAGATGTATATGAAACCAGAAAATCAATCAAGTTTATAAAGAATAGAAAACTTCGTTCTGTAGTAAACTTTTTGCTGAAATTATTACAAAGAAAGTATGCTAAAAGTAATGTAACACTGAAAACTATTGCACATGACCTATCCATTAGCACAAAGACTGCTTCCAAATACCGAAACAGTCGAAACACGAAGAATGATTATCTTCAGGTGAGCAAAAGTATAGGGTTAGTGCAACAAGAGAGTGAAGAAGCTAAAAAGTATCTCCCTTCTCTTGAGAGAGAAAAACACAAGAGGCCTGTTATTGAAGAATTACAAAACCTTCAGAAGCTAATAGACAGGTTTCAGACTCTTGTACAGCAAAGCAAACCTTTTCAAAAGAACCAATTAAATACCAAAGAGTACAAAGAATTGCTGAGGTTGATTAGAGAATTAAAAATTCTAAAAGATGAGTGTTTATAGTATCGACGGTTGAGTAAAAGAGCACCTAGAAGATGTTTCTGTTAAAGAATATCTTTTAGGTGTTTTATTTTTGGTACCATAAAACCAGAATAAGTCGATTATATGATGCAATCAAAATAAATTTGGAAACTGATCAATATTAAGAAATAGAAAAGTTCAGTAAGGTTATTAAAAAATCTTGTTTACATATCAACCTGTGATTGTTATTATTCATTTGGTTTGGTAAACTTTTATATAGATACTAACTTTATGTAAAGGAGTAAATACATGTTTTTAACCAGCGAATTTCTAGAAAAGAAGCAGAAGTATAGCACACTTAAAACAGAATTATCGACGGCTTTAACAGAACACTCTTCCTATTTAGAACAATTGGAAACCACGATCTCTTCAGCAGAAGGAAAATTTTCTAGTGTCTCTAACGCAGACGGAATTCCGAATCAAGACACGTTAAATAAAATAAACGAGCTGATATATGAACTACAGATAGTAAGTAAAAAAATAAAAAGTCGAAATGACAGTATCTCAAATGGTGTTGCCGCAGCAGAAAAAAAAGCGCAGCACTATGAAGAGCTTTATACAGCAGAGAAGAAGCGTGAGGATGATTATCGTCAAGAAATAGCGAGACAAACACAAGAAAATATACGGAAACAACAAGAAGCGCTTAAAAATAATAAAATTATCCCAAGGTAGTTAGAATGAGGAGGAAATGCACGAATGAGTAATGTTGATATAAAATCAGGTGGTCTTTCTGAAGTGATCAGTAGTGCATCAGAAGCAGAAAGTGCAATGCGTGCTTCTTTAGATGTAGCGAAAGCACTTGTTTCTAGCAGCAGTGGCTATGATCAGACATGGACCGGTGAATCGAAAGATAGCTATTTGATGTATTTAGGAATTGTCAAACAATACCATGAAGACTTAGCAAAATGTGTGAAGAGTTATAAAAAAGCGGTCACAGAACTACAAAAGGATATTGATTCGTTTGATTCGTCGAAAATGGGCGAGATACGAGGGATTTAGGAGGAAACTATGACGATTTTTTCTGAAGAAGAGCTAGTAGTATTAGCCGATACGGTGGGACAAACGGAACTATTTGGTGTGCCACAACTAACGGCCTATCGTTTAAACCACACGACGGTTGTTCCAAAAGGGATCGAGCGGTTAGAAAAGAAAGAGCTGTTAGAAGAAGGAAAACTAACAAAAAAAGGCTATTTGGTTGCTTCCTTGATTGAGCGCTATGGGCAATCGGAAACCTATGTCTGTTTAGATAAAACATACTATGTGGCTACAGGCGAGCAAGCAATCGTTTTAAAAAGAGAAGAAGAGGGCTATCAATTAAACATTCAAGAACCAGAAACTCTTTTAGGACAATGGCTTGTAGATTATTCGATTTTGCGTAGAGAAGGGACAGAAGAGGAAAAAGGATTTCGTTCAAGACGAGCGCGACTAACCTTAGAAGAGTTGCAGAAACAAGGAATTGAGGCTGCAGTCGTTCTAGGCAGCATTCAGAAGCAGGAGAAGAACTTGGCTAAATCTGAATACGCCTTGTTATTGTCTCAAGGGACTTTGTATCGATTGGACAGTGAGCAATTAAAAAGAGTCAGTCAATTTTGGGTCAATAAATGGCTAGTTGACCAACTAAAAATCTCCTATGAAGTACCAGAAGAGGAAACGAAAGGGCTGGTGAATTGGTTTGGCAGATAAAATCACAGTAGATCCTGGTGAGTTATCAGGTATTACAAGTAAGATTCAAAGTGTTGTTAGTGAATTAGAATCATCTTATAGTTCTTTGCAAACAATTATAGGAAGTGAGTATTATGTGGAAGGAATGGCGCAAGGACAAGTCGCGTTGTTCAATGTTGTAACAGCTCGCATGGAAGAATTAATTTCTCACTATGCTCGATTAGGAGAGTATGTGACCTATGCAGGAGAGACATTTGTGACGTTGGATCAATCTGTCAGTAGCGATATAAAGTCAAAAGAAAAATAAGAACAAGTAAGATGTATTATCTTTAGGAAATGAGGGTAGGTATGAAAGATGTAAAGTTTAAAACGGATGAATGGAATTCGTTGGTAAATGGTGTGAATTCCTTACAAGATCTGGATATTGTGACATTAGTTCGAGAACTTGGAACGATCAGCACTAATGCTATAGACTCTTGCGATCAATACGACGTAGATAACTATATTAATATACAATCAATGGATGGTGTACTAGTGGATGATTTAGATGAGAGAATAGCGAAGTTAGCACAAAAAACATTCACGATCCAAGATACACTTCCTGCGGATATCGATCAGCCGTTTTATGATTCTATGGACTCTTTGATAGAGAAGTTAAGTAACATGAACATTATGGGCTATGAAACAATGGCGAGAGGCTCGTTTTCTAACGGAGTAAATAGTGTAGGCGTTGCGATGCCAAAAATGAAAGTGACATTAGAAGACCTTTTAGGAAATAATTCTCCCCTAACGGACTATCTTCGTGTAGAATATAATCAGATGAAGCAGCAAATCGGTGATGTCAGTTTTGAAGACTATAAGAAGATGTCTTTTGCGGATAATTCCTTTGATTATTATTCTAGAAACGAAAAAGTAAAAGATTTAGCGGTGACCGTAGTGATAAATGGAGCAGTTCTAGTAATTGGAGGAACGTTGCCATGGCCAATTATGGTGACGTTAGGACTGACATCTGGTGGAAAGAATATTAGTGATGCTTGGCGAGGGAAAGATTTATTTACAGGGAAGAAACTTTCGACAGGAGATCGTATCTTACGAGGATTATCAGGGGTTGCAGATGTAGCATTAGCGGGATATGGAACGTATAAAGGGCTTAGACCGCGAAAAGGAACAACAAAAGTTGTTGTTTCTGAAAAAAATAGCGGGACTAATATTAGCAAGCCTCCTAGAAATTTAGTAGATAATATGGATGAAATTGCTGATGACATTAGAAATATAAATAAAAAATACTCTAGTGGTTTTGAACAAAATAATTCAATAGAGAATATAATTAATTCTGCTTCCTACTATGAAGATTCATGGGAACAAGCATCGGCGGTAACAAGGAGTATCACAGACCATGCGTTTGTGGACGGGAATAAGCGTACAGCATTTGATACTTTGAATATGCTGTTGGATGATTTAAAATTGAATTCACCATTAAAAGATTCACAGAAATGGGACTTGATAAATAAAATAGGAACAGGAGATTTAAAAGATGTGTCAGAAATTGCAAATATTCTTAAAGGAAAATAAAGCTAATTTTTTAATAAAATATGATTCTGTTAGAGAAAATAATAAGTATACGGTTATGTTATTTGATACTGAAAAAAAAGAAAGAATTGCTGGTGGAGATACCAACTCCATAAATGAAACAGAGCAAAACATATTAAATGACACTAGAAGCGATGTGGATTTTGATGAGATTAATGAGTTATTCTATAAAATCCAAAATTCGCTAAAAAAAGATGTTGATTATGTATTAATGCTATCTATGAATTACTCTGAAGAATATTTAGATTATATTATATATGTTGATGAATCAGGGAATATTAGTCATAACAAGTTTGATTCTTATAAAGAGTTAGAAGATTTTGTAGGAGAAAGTTATGGATGAGCAACTGATAATTGATATTAATAATTACCTGCAGAAATTAACAGAAGATGTTGTTAAACCTATGTATGGTGTAAGAGATAAAAGTTCAATACATTTGATTTCTAAATCATTGGATCAAGAAGTTTTTGGGGTAGAACTATATCCTACAATTTTTGATAAAGCAGCTTATTTATGGTATGCCATCTCTAATTATCATTGTTTTTATAATGGAAATAAACGTACTGCTTTAGTAACAGCTTATATCTATTTGAAAATAAATGGTTACTATCTAGAGATTGATAGTAGTTTTTATGATATTTCCTTAAATATTGTGGAATCACATTTGGAAAAAGAAGAAATTAAAAAAATTATACAAGACAATATTATTGAAATAAAAAAAAGTTCATCCAAAGATATTGTGGAGCAATTAGAAACGGCTTTTACTGATAATAGTTCTTTTAAAGATGTTATTGTTAAACTATCGAAAACTTAATAAGGGAACATATTTTCAAAAAAAAGCTAAATAAAAAAGTACTTCATTATAAGCGTCTTAATCAAGTGGTAAGTAGTAAGCTGACTAAGAGTTTAAATGTGTTGGCGCAAAAACATCAAAAGAATATCTTAGTCTTAATGAATGTTTGTGTAGAAATTTAAAATTATTGAAACGGTATTAGCAAGTAAAAACTACTGATATCGTTTTCTATGGAATATAGCAAATTGAAGATTACAAAAAAGTGCTTTTTACATCTGTGATAATGAGATTTTAAATGGTGTGATGCTATAAAAAACTAAAGAAGGGAGTTTAGTTTATGTGGAAAAATTTAGAGTTAAATGGTGTACAAAAAATTGATAAAGTATCTGCAGAATTTGTGATTTGGATGCATTCAATGTTACCTTATGGAAAGATGAAAATAAGAATCTATGAAGATCAAGAAGGAATCTTTAGTGGAATTACTGATTTACATATAAAAAGGAAATTCGATGGAGATTTTGAAGCGGCAGTGGGTTTTGGTAAAACAGTCGAGGAAGCCTTATCTGAGACCATTCGTAAATTTAATAGCATCATAGAACAGGATTATCCAAATGAGCAATATCCTAATGGGTTGTCAGAAGAGTATATTGAATATACAGAACCATCAGACTTCTAAAATAACAGATAGAAAAAATGAAAATACTTTGTATTGATTATACAGTGAGCACTAAAAAAGGGTCAGTTTTGGGGCGATAAACAGAAGAAAGTTTATTGTAAAGACCGGGGAAGAATGATGATGATTAAAAAATATGAAGAAGCCAAAAAAATATTATCTGAAAATAGTGATATCGTTTTTAGTATAGGTGGATGTGATGAAAAAACAGTCATTAAAGCCGAAGATATTTTATCATTGAAGTTTCCAAATGATTACAGAAGATTTCTAAAAGAGTATGGAATCCTAAGTGTTGGAGCAGAAGAAGTATACGGAATTGTCAAAGATGATTTTATTGATTCTAGTGTTCCTGATGCTATTTGGTATACACTTACTGAAAGAAAAGAAGTTAACATGCCTCCCTATTTAATTGTTATATATGATACAACTATGGGAGAACTTTTTTGTTTAAACTATAAAAAATTAAATGCAGATGGTGAACCAAAAGTGACGACTTACGCAGCTGGATTAGAAGAAGATCAAACATATGAAGTAATTGCAGAGAGTTTCGGAGACTTTCTTTTAGATAGAGTTAGTGATGATGTTTTCTATGTAAAAGATAGTTTGACGGGAAATGCTGTTTACAGAATTAACAACAAAAGTAGTTAATGTGAGAAACATCCAAGAATTAGGGGATAATAATGAAAAAAACAATTTCAAATATGACAGAAGAATTTGAAAATGAAAAAACAGGAGAAAAGGTTGAAGGTGTTACCATTATGGTTGATGGAGTGCTTAAAGAGTTTATCAATATCATCCAGTCTAAAGATTCAAAATATCGATCAAGTGTAGATGTTATTCAAGATGCTCTAATGAAAGGTTTAGAAGAGATGAAGAAGGATGTTAGCAAATAATTATATATAATCAAGATACTTATCAAATGACAAATAATTAATTTAGTTGAGTAGATGTAAAGTTGAATCATAAAAATAGTGTTCTTTGACGTGCAAGTTAATTATATGGTTACGAATTTTGGTTACGAGTAGTTGAAATTGCATAAAACTTAATGAAACTTATAAGAAATAAATATCTGTAAAACCTGCACTAATGAAACATTTTCAAATTAATTGAAAGACAAGAGTAGCAAACCAGGTCTTAAAAAAGCCCGTAAAGCTTCACAATTCTCAAAACGTTAATTATTGGAGTCGTTGCGAATTTATTCGCTTACGAATGCAATATGGGACGGAGATTTCGCAAGAAATCGAGTACCATTCAATTAGAATGTTTCAAGACACTTTCCAAGTTTTTGGAAAGTGTCTTTTTTGATTGGGTTACGACTTATTACTAACCCGTAAATTTATTAACATCGCTTTTTACTGTTTTTGTAGAAGATAGTGATCGAATTTTGGATGTATTTGCTGGATCTAGAACGACAGGAGAAGTATGTATGGAAGTCTCATCACAAAGTAAAATATCCGTGAATTTTACTCTAATTCAGATTTCAAAGCCTAAAAATACTAAAATAATATATGATGTAGCAAATTTAACTGTACAACGAAATAAGCAAGTGTATAAGAGAATTGTAAAAAAATATGATAAGTTAGATGGCTTTAGTTTATACTTAAGATCATCTTTGAGAAAAGAAAATATATTTAGAAATATAGGTGAACGCTATGGAAAATAGTGGTAGTGTTAGTACTCATTTTGGGGTTTATGGTGTTAATAAGAAAAAAAATTATCTAATGTGTATAAAGAAAAATGCAGGGCCATATAAAAACAGATTCGATATTCCAGGAGGAAGCCAAGAGGATTTTGAAGGTTTAACAGAAACACTGTGTAGAGAATTTTTAGAAGAAACAGGTTATGATATAAAAGCATATTCTAATCCAAGAGTATATGATGCTTTTATTAAAGAAGTAAACTCTACGCATACCGTCCATCATATCATGGTGTTTTATGATGTTGTGGCTGATACCACAAGCAGAAAATCATTGCCTAAAGTTCTGTCAGATGGGCTTAACGATTCAGATGGGGTTGTATGGAAAAAGTTAGAAGATTTGAATGAGGATAATTCTGCACCACTAATTTTAAAGATTAAAGAAGAGGTAGCACAAGAGAACGAAATGGAAAAATACGAAAATTTTAATTGGATTGTAAATGAATAAAGATTCCTATTGAAACCGAAATTCTATGATATGCTTCCAATCAACTATTTTAGTTCACTGCATACAGAAAAGCCAAAGAGATTTCCATCTTTTTGAGTATCACTTAATTACAATGTTTAAGACACTTTCCAAGTTTTGGAAAGTGTCTTTTTTTTGATTTTTTGCGCAACTTCTTTTATTGGTTATATGATTTTGTATTAATCCTCACGAACGCAGCAAATAATATTCTGAAAACTTGTCTATATGTTTTTAAGTACATAATTATCCCTGTTCAATTTCTTTGAAAAAAAAACACTTAAAACAAAAAAGTTAATAAAATATAAGAAGAAAATCGAATCCAGTGTCAGCATTTTTTGAAGACTGATCATCACCATCCCGAAAATACAAAAAGCATTAACCAAAAAAGTGGTTTTAATCACATACTTTTCATGTTCTGTCGATTGAAGGCTATACTTACTTATTTCATATCCCACAGTTGAAATAGAAAAAAGGAAAAGTATAGGCAATTTTTCTGTTGCAAGATTTAATACTGCAGAATCAGTAGAGAAAAAGGACAAAAATGGCTCTTTTGCGAAATAAATAATGAAAGAAAACAAGCAATAACCTAGCAAAGACAAGAGAAAGGAGATTTTAGTGATCTTACCTATTTTTTTCGCTTTTCTTTCTCCGTAAGCTTCGCTGACAAAGACTGTTACAGCATTAGCAAACATAAAAGTAGGTAATTTTATAATAGTTAATCCCTGTGCGATTAATGCATAGGAAGCTAGGTTTAGTTTACCTGATCGAGCGATGATTGCTTCAAATACAATAATAAAAATAACTCCTTCTAATATTTCCTGCCCAAGTAAAGGGAATCCTTTTTTTAAGAGGTTCTTTATATAAATAGGTTTTTCTAAAATAGCTAGTTTAATTTGATCTTTCACTAAAAAAGTATAAACGAATAAAGTAAACAACATAGAAATGTTTAAAGACAAACCAGCTCCAACTACGCCCATTTTAGGGAATATGAACAAACCGTTGATGAAAGTATAGCTTAGAAATAGTTGTAAAATAGAACTTGCAAGGGAGATTGTAAAAATATACATAGTCTTTTTTTCTACTTTTAAAATATTCGTTAAAGTAAAAGAGTATAGCGTTAATAAAATATACGGAGACATTGAGAGTAAATAGATACTGGCTATTTCTTGTAATTCACTTGTGAATCCATAAATTTGATGAAGAAATGTATTTCCAAATAGAACTATTAAGGCAATAACTCCAAAACCAACGATTGTATTAAGGACTGTAATAGAAGAAATATACTGGTAAAAACTCTTCTTATCTTTCTGTCCCAGTGCTTTTGATCCTAACATATTAAAAGCAACGCTTAAGACTCCTAAAATACCGCCAATAGAAAATAGTAAACTATCTATTGTATTGACGGAGGATAAAGTTGACGATGAAAGTCTTGAAACAATAGCAAAGGAGATTTGGCCTATTAAAAGTTGTAATAAACTTGAAGCTAATAGGGGTAATGAAAATGAACTTAATTCTTTTGTTAATGACAGATTAGCTTTTTTCTTCATAATTTACTTCCTTAAATGGGGAAATTTCTAAATATAAGTGGTTTTGAATTAGATTAGTGTAGATAAGATCTTTAATGTGAATGAGATCACATGATTTTCTGTGAAGAATAATGTATACTTCTCCTTTATGCTATTTATTCATTACTAAAAATGGTATCAAAAAGCTTTTTTGTTGTCAATCTAAGGTGTAAATTACTTGAATACAAAAAAAGACCTGAACACCATTCTAAAAATGATATCCAAGCCACAAAATGATTAATTCAAATAGAAACAAGCATTTCAATTCTTATTCCGCCACATTCCCACTACTCAAATAATTTCCTTTTTCATCCAAAGGTAACCAATCCAAGAAATTTTTCACATATTTATCCCAAAAATCCCACTCATGTCCACCCTCATCTTCAATATAAGTAAGTGGAATTTCTTTATCATCCGCAAATGATTTAAAGCCTCGAACACTTTCAAGTAAGAAATCTTCTGTGCCGATTGGAAGATATATTTTAGGAATGTCTTGCTTATTTTCGATCAATTGATTGATTAAATAGTAATAATCTTTATCACTATCCTTGATCGTATCGATCCCGCCAAAGGCATTGCCATAAAAATCTAAACTCCAACCTGTGACGGATAATAATTCAGAACGTGCAATAATTTGATCGATCATCAAACCTGGTGAAAAAGCACCGATATGGCTAAAGGTTTCATGGTATTTCAATCCGTTGATCATAGCACCGTAGCCACCCATTGAAAGTCCTGCGATGAAAGTATCTTCTTTTTTATGAGACAAAGGAAACATGTTTCTCGTAAATTCAACGAGTTCATCTGCCACGTAGGCACCGTAGTTTTCACCACGATTTGGTTTATCGACATAAAATTGATTTTCACCTGATGGCATGATAACAGCTAGATTATGCTCTTCAGCCCAGCGTTGAATACGGGTGCCAGATAAATAATCCGTATAATTACCAAAAGCGCCGTGTAATAAATACAATGTTTTTAGTGGCTTTTGTTGGACCACTTCTTCTTTTCCAAATGAGATATGATCTAAAGGAATAATTGCGTTAAAGGTTACCGTGCGTGATAACATTTTTGAAATAAAGTTTACTTGTACTAAAGCCATTATGCATCCTCTTTTCTAATTTTTATCGTATCTTTTTGTATAGCAGTTTGCGCATTCTTTTTCTTTTGAATACTTAACAGAATAAAAGAGCATGCACTTAATAGAATGAGACCTATTCCACTCATTAAAAAGCTATCGGAAGCGGTTGTCATCCCAAAGGTTTTACTTAAAAAGCTATTGATTGTGGGAGATAAAAAGACGCCTAAGTTGATCCCGACTAATAACACACCTGTCGCTAAGTTAGCGGAATTCTTCGGTGCAATTTGCCCGACTAACATAAACATGAAAGGCGCTGCTAAACTAAAGGCTAAACCTGAGATAATAGCACCAAGAGTTACAATCGCAACTGAATTGGCGGATAAAATAATGATAAAGCCAAGACCGATACCTAATAGTCCAATTGGCAATACCAGCTGTTTTAACCACTTGAAAATCTTGCCATAGAAAACACCTACAACAATGCCGACAATTGTAACGGAACCTAAAATACTTGCGGCAGTTTCTGGTTTGCCAATGCCAGTTTCCACCAGTAAAGTAGCTGTTTTTAACATGATGACAAAAAATAAAGCGTATACAATTAAAGCAAAAAGCATTAAGCCGATGGTCGCTCCGTTGACACGTTCTTTTTCTTTTTTAGTGTTAGCGGTCGGATTATCTAGTTTTTCCGCTGCAGGTAAGGTCACAAAAAGAGCGAATAACGCTAGTGGTAAAACGGTAATAGCGTAAACTAAAAAAGAATTCTGCCATCCAAATTTAGTAAAGTAGCCAACTAATAAGGTCATCACAGTGCTGCCAATCGACCCCATGGCTCCTTGAAGCCCCATCAAACTAGCCTGCTCATCCCCAGAATAAAGTTCAGTAATTAAACTTACGGCAAGGGCATTAAATAAACCAACTCCTGCTCCAAACATAAAACGTGATGCCAAGATAGCTGTGTAGTTTTCTATAAAAACAGGAATAAGGCCAGAGATCAACGCAATGATGAGCCCTAATAAAACCGTCTTTTTCTTGCCTAGAAATTTAACAAAAATATTACTTAACAAAACAAAAATTAAAATCCCAAAGTTAGGAATTGTGGCAATGAGTTCAATTGACGAGGTACTTTGATCTGGAAAAGACTGCTGCATCAAAGGGATAAGTGATGATACGGCGGGTCCCGCTACTAAAACTAATGAGATAGACAGTAATGATGCTTTAAATAAAAAGCTGTTTTTATTCATGATAGCTCCTCCAAAAGGTTATTGTAATCGATTACAAGGAAAGGATATCACGAATTTACTCATTAAAAAGGGCGGAATCTATCGAAAAAAAGGTCATTTTCTGCCATTTTGTTTTTTTCGATAGTCCAATTGATATTTTTTTGGTGTTTGCTGGAAAACATCTTCAAAGGTTCTTCTAAATGATTTCTCATTGGGGAAACCAACGATATCAGAAATCACATGAATTGGTTTGTCACTATGAAGTAATAGTTCTTGCCCTCGATTGATTCGAACCAACTGGACGTATTTCATAACGCTTAATCCAAGACTTTTCTTAAAAAGTTTGCTTAAGTAATTTGTCGATACGTGAAATTGATCAGCTAGGCTCCCGACAGATAATTCTTGCTGATAATTTTTTTGAATAAACGATATGATGGGCTGCATTTGACCTAAATGTTGCTGATAGACATTAGAATTGATCGGCATTTTTTCGCGGTGCATCCAATCTTTTGCCATTAAATAGATTAATTCGTAAGTTAAACGGATCAATTGCAGCTCTAAAAACGCTTCCGGTTCCCGTCTGACCAGATGATAAAATTGACTAAGAACTTCCCGTAATTGATTGAGTTGCGCAATTTTTCCTGAAGGTAGATGATCAAAACGCATATACTCAAAGTCAGGAATCAGCTTACTTAAAAACTCATAAGGAATCTGGATCGTCAATGCTTCTAGATCAGCGCAATAACTGGAAACAGCACCGTGAACCTCTGCTGAATTAATGAATAAAATGGTGCCAGGTTCTGTTTGATAGGTCACATTATTGATTGTATAGTTTTCGATTTTTCCAGAATAAGTGTAGGAAATCTCGAAAGAAGTGTGCCAATGTGGCAATACTGTTCCTGCTGAGTGATCTGAACCATGAACGATCCAATTGACGGGAATTAATTCGTGTGTATATTCAATAAATTCATGCTCAAAAACCATAATTGCACCTCCTTAATTTTTTTCATGCCAATAGCTCTTTGGGGTCATATGTTCATATTTTTTGAATACTTTGATAAAATAACTCGCATCATTAAAGTGAAGCAAGGAGCTGATCATATTTAAATCGTACTGTTTAAATTCCAGTAGCCGTTTGCTTTCTTCTATTTTTTGTTTCATCACGTATTGATTGAGGGAAAGTCCTACTTCTTTTTTAAACAATTTAGATAAATGAGGGACAGAGTAATTGGTGTAAGCCGCAATCATCGGGACAGATAAATTCGAGTAGATATTTTTATGGATGAACTCACATGTTTTTTTGACAGTGGTAGAGTACTTGATATAGTTGTATTTACGTACCTCTTTACAAAATAATAGGAGTATTTCTAATACGGGCGGTTGGGCTCCATGAAAGTGATTTTTTCGTTCAATGTCTTGAATCAAGTTGTCGCTTAAAGTATACGCTCGTTCATACGGAACGCCGCCTTTAATCGCATATCTTGTGGAAACCGCTACGGCTACAATTAGGATATTTTTTTGATTCCTCAATTCTGATTCAGTTGAAAGTATGCCAGTCTGGCTATTTTTTTGAAAAGCGTAATAGTCTCTTTTTAATCCTTCTTCATTACCGTTCATGACTTCGATAAACATAGCCTCTTCGCTTTCGAAGTCGTGATGATAAAGTTGTTGTTCGATTTGCTCACTTAGCACTTTTTCAATGATCGTTTCTCTTAGGTAGAGAATATTTTGATTGAGAGACTGAACTTCTTTAGCTGTGAATTCTTTTTCCTTCATAAATAGATGAATGGTTTCAGAAATCTTCAATAATCGATCGTTATGAGAAATAAAATTGCCGACTTCATCATCAATGAATAGACAGACCAATTGATTTAATTCATGGGTATCATAAGCGAATAATAGTAATTTTTGTTCTTTGAAATAGTAATTATGAATGATACTTGTTTGCGTGATTATTCGTTGAATTTGTTTATCTGTCAACTGATGATTCGTAAGATTCTTCTGGTGATTGATCTGTCCATTTGCTTTATCCACAACAATATAAGAAAAAATAGCGATATCGGATAGATGATTCAAAAATTTTATAAGCGCTATCATCGTTTTCAGCTCCTTTGATATAAAAATACCATTAATCATAAAATTATACTATTATTTCTCTCTGAAATGAGTAGAATACAATTGAAAGCGCTGTTAAAATCGTATCAAGAGATAATAGGAGGAAAGCCGTATGACTGAATTAACCACTCACTTTTTAAGTATTGATATTGGAGGCACCTACATTAAGCACGCCTTAATTAATCGTAGTGGCCAAATTATTTTTGTGAAAAAGGAAGAGACACCAAAGAATATTGAAGAGTTCAAAAGCTGTTTAACTGGTATTCTTGATCAATACAAAGGACAAGTTAAAGCGGTAGCTGTTAGCTGTCCAGGTAAAATCGATTCTAAAGAAGGGGTTGTTTATCATGGGGGAGCCTTGGTTTACTTACATCAATTCCATTTGAAAGAATTTATTGAATCTTATATGAACCTAAGATGCGCCATAATGAACGACGGTAAATCAGCAGCACTTGCTGAATTGTGGTTAGGGCAGTTAAAAGACATCGAAAATGGTGGTGTGATGACACTTGGTACAGGCATTGGTGGCGGTCTTGTTTTAAATAAAGCACTTCACTCAGGCAGTCATTTCCAAGCAGGAGAGTTAAGTTTTATGCTCCTTTCAACGAATGTTCCAATCAGCTTGGAGACTGTGGCGGGAGCGAAAGGTTCTGCAGTAAATTTCATTCGACAAGCATCAAGCCTGCTGAATTTAGATAATCCGTTAGATGGTAAAAAAGTTTTTGAGGAATTAGAAAAGAAAAATGAGTTGATTTATCCATTATTTGAAGAATTCTGTCGTAATGTGGTGATTGTGATCATGAATGTTCAATCCGTCGTTGATTTACAACGAATCGCTATTGGTGGCGGTATCAGCGCACAACCAATTCTTGTGGAAGAAATAAAGCAACAATATCAACAATTACTTGCCTCTGCTCCAGTGTTAGAGACGATGTTGACGCCAGTAGAAATTGTTCCTTGTCATTTTAAAAATGAAGCTGGATTGTTGGGAGCTTTGTATCATTTACTTGAAGAATTAGAAGGAAATTGAGCATTTAACGTTTAGGAGGAATACTAATGGCACGAGAATACGATATAAAATTAGTAGAAGCAATCAGAAATAAACAATATATAGAAACACGTCGTGATGTGTCGGTCATCGTAAAACCAATTCCAGATTGTGATATTGATGGTGCGATGGATCCACGGGTGTATAAAGGGGCTAAAAAAATGAGTCTACTGATGAAATTTATCCCCAAAAGTATGCTGAAAATGGATGCTAGCCCAAAATCAATCAAACGTTTGCGAAAAATGTTTAATAGCGTAGATTCAACACCCATGGTTGAAGCAGACATTAAAGAAATGACTTTTACGATTAAAGCGGAAGATGGTTTTGATATTCCCATGACTCGTTTTCAATCGGAAAAACCGATGACTCATTCACCTGTTCTCTATTTTATTCATGGCGGTGGTTTCTTTGCTGGCAGTACGGATGTTGTGAGAGAAGCCTTGAGGTTATTTGTTAGTCAAACCAATATGATTGCGGTCAGTATCGATTATCGTTTAGCACCTGAAAATCCTTTTCCAATCGGACACACAGATTGTTACACTGGCTTAAGGTGGCTAGCCGACCATGTGGAAGAATGGGGAGCTGATAAGCGGAGTATTTTCGTCGCGGGAGATAGCGCTGGTGGGAACTTAACAGCGTATTGTAGTAACCGAAATATTGAAGAAAATCGTGACGATGTATGTGGTCAAATTTTACTTTATCCGACGCTTAATATGGGTGGGATCAAGGACAAGTATACTGAATTTGATATTGATCAAGATGTAGCGATTTATCCGAAACAAGCCAGCGTTATTCGTCCCGGTATTGAGATTTTTGGTGAAATGACGACCGGTTTATCCGATATTTTAGGGACAAAAGATATTTTAAATAAATACTTAACACCCTATATGTCAGTCAGTGAAAAAATGCCAACAACGATGATCACCTCAGGAGAGCATGATTTCTTAACCTTTGAAAGCTTAGCTTATGCTAAAAAATTGGTTGATTTAGGGGTGGATACGACCTTTACTTTATACAAAGGTATGGGGCATGCGTATATTGATCATGTAGGGAATTATCCGCAGGCAGAAGATTGTATGCGAGATATTAGTGAATTTATTAAGAAAAATAGGAGATAGAAGATGAAAAAACAAACAAAAATCTTTTTTTGTTTCGTTGCTTGTGTACTGCTTATCTTTACTTTTACTGATTTACAGATTTCGGAAACGCTTTACAATCCAAAGAGCACGTTTGGTTGGTTCTTTGAATCGTTTGGAGAAGTGATTATCGCATTGATTGGTTGTTTTAGTACAGTCGGAATGATCAGAACAAGTGGAAAAAAATGGTCTGTCAGCAATATTCTATTAGGAACTCTATTTTTGTTTGATACCTTTATGGCAAGCTTTTTAATTACGCATTATTTAAAATTACCAACTTTTGCTATGGGGTTATTAGGAATTTGTTGTGTGATTATCTTCCCTTTAATTGGGTTTAACATTCAACCTGCTGATTTTGAAGTGGTTCGGCGGATAGCCAAAGCTGGCGTTGTGATTTCCCTTGCTCCGATCCTCATCGTGACGTTAGTCAAAATGCTGTGGGGACGGCAACGTTTCCGCTCAATGCTCAACCCAGCAGCCGAGTTTACGCCTTGGTATGTGATAAACGGATTTACCATGAATGATGATTTTATGTCTTTTCCTTCGGGACATTCGGCTAATAGTGCTACCATCATTTGGATTACTTGGTTACCGCTATGGTTAGAAAGATTAAAAGGGAAAGAGACTCTGCTATCTCTTATTTCTGGTATATGGATCATTTGTGTGATGTTAAGCCGTGTCATTATGGGCGCCCACTTTGCTAGTGATGTGTTAATGGGGGCATCAATCGTGTTGTTTTTAAATATGTATTTAAAGAAGAAGTGGTATCCTTCTATTGAACTTGGGACACATTAAAAGTTTGCATGAAAATAGGTATGATTTTGTGAGAAGTAGGCAAAAACATGCCTATTTTTTGCTACTTTCTTTATGTTCATGTAGACGGAACTTGTAATGTATATTACTATGAGAGCTATAAATAGATTGTTGAGGACATACAAAAGACTTGGGGGAGTTGTTGTGAAAAAAATGAAAAGAACTATTTTATTTGGTTTATGCATGGTGTTTTTTGGGATTTTAGTAGGGTGTAATAATTCTGCTAAATCGAGCGTTGATACGGCTATATCATCATCTAGTAGTACAGAAACGACAGAGTTGACCGCCAGTAGTAAAGAAACTAAAGAAACTACAGAATCAATTACTAAACAATCAAGCACAGTTCAGGACACGAAAGAAACAGATGAATCACAGGAACAAGTAAAAGAAGAGCAAGCAAATGAAGTAACTGAAGAAATGAATCTCTCCCAAATTCAACAAGGCGATTATTCGAGCCTTAATGGAACTTGGGTGAACGGACTGGGTAATACAATCTTTGTAGAAAACACTACAATGAGTTTTACAGACATTTCTAACCAGAAGCAAGCAGCGGAAATAAATGGATTAAACATAAATATTCCCAATTTGAATTCGCCAGATGGGACACCTGAGTTAGTATCGTTTATGGGAGATAATAATAAAGTTCAATCGTATGAACAGCAATTAGGAATTGAAGAGAATCAAGGATTTATTTCTTTAAAAAGTAGTCTTCCAAGTGCAGCAATCTACGTATCATTTTTACCAAAAGGGGTAGTGGGAGACATATTTGAGGGAGATAGCACTAGAGATAAAATTGTTGCTGTGGGTACGCAAAATACCGCTACATCAGTTCGAGCAGAGTATGTCTATTATAAAATCGACTAGATAGGTGTTAAGGAAATAAAACAATGCATTCAAAAAAATAGTATGTATCTATAATGAGATACTGTGATTTCTTTATGAAGTGCCCACAAAAAATGGGTGCTTTTTTGCTTATTATCCTGACCAAAATCAAAAGAAAAAGCGCTCCATTTTAGCGAGCGCTTAAAACAACTTATTCTATCAGAGACTCATTTCTCTTTATAAAAATCTTTCAAAATCTCACGCACTTCATCCGTCGATTTCGTACCCATCAATTTAACACGCAAATCACTAGCGCCAGGAAATCCCTTCACATAAATCTTAAAGAAACGATGTAAACCAACGATTGAGCGTGGTACCATTTCAGCATACTGATCCTGTAAATTAAGCTGCATCTCCAATAATCCAAGTAAGTCTTGAGGTGAATGCTCTTTCGGTTCCTTTTCAAACGCATAAGGATTTTTAAAAATTCCCCGACCGATCATAATCCCATCGACGCCATATTGTTCTGCAAGTTGCAAACCTGTTTGGCGGTCAGGAATATCACCATTGACAGTAATCAGTGTTTGCGGAGCAATCCGATCACGAATATCCATAATTTGCGGAATCAAGTCCCAATGAGCATCAACTTTGCTCATTTCATTTCGTGTTCGTAAATGAACAGAAAGGTTGGCAATATCTTGTTTTAATAAATGGGTGATCCAATCTTCCATTTCCGCAATTTCTGCATAACCGATCCGAGTTTTAACACTGACAGGGATACCGCCTGCTTTTGCGGCTTCGATCAATTCAGCGGCCACTTCAGGACGCAAAATCAACCCACTGCCCTTGCCGCGACCTGCAACATTAGGAACAGGACACCCCATATTCAAATCAATGCCTTTAAAGCCCATTTCGGCTAAGCCAAGGCTCATTTCTTTAAAAAATTCTGGTTTGTCTCCCCAAATATGAGCGACCATCGGCTGTTCATCTTCAGTAAAAACCAAACGTCCACGCACACTTTCGATGCCATCAGGATGGCAATAACTGTCTGAATTCGTAAATTCTGTAAAGAAAACATCAGGTGCGCCGGCTTCTTTTACGACATGACGAAAAACGACGTCGGTCACATCTTCCATCGGTGCTAAAATAAAAAAAGGCTTTGGTAGTTCTGCCCAAAAATTATTCATCATTCTATACTCTCCACTCTATTGCTTTCAGTTAGATTCTGAAAAACATACTCATTATACTAATAATACTGGAAAGAATCAAAGGGAAGATTTTTATATCAGCTAAGGTTAGTGTTAGTCGTAATACAAGTTAGAGATAGAAAGTAAAAATAATTTGCTTATTTTTAGTAAGTGTATTATACTGGCGTTATCAGTTTAGTTCTAAACTAAAAGGAGGTTCAAAAAAATGGAAAAACTATCACTTACAGAAAAAGTAAAATTAAGTTGTTGGATGTCCATCTTGCAGTTTGTACAAAAAAGCAATCTCCAGTCCAATGAGTTTTTAAAACAATATGACCTAAATGCTTCAAAATTTGATATGCTTCATCAGATTCAGGAAAACCAACCGATCACGCAAAAGGAGCTAGGGGAGAAATTGCTTATCTCCAAGGGCGGTGTTTCGCAAATGATCAAACAGTTTGAAGCGGACGGCTGGATCACACGCCAACAAGAGTGGAAGGAAAAATACATTTCCTTGACCGCTAGAGGGCAAGAACAGCTAGATAATTGTTTTATTGCCCAAAGTAAGCTGCAAGCATCCGCATTTGATAATTTAACGAAACAAGAAGTCCTTCAATTAGCAAAAATCAGCAAAAAATTGATGAAATCATAACAATAGTTAGAGAATAAAAAAGGAGTGTAAAAAAATGAACGAAAAATTCGGAATAGATTCTTCAAAAGGCATGGAAATCGGGTTATATTCATTAGGAGATCACGTTAAAAATCCAATGACAGGCAAGCTGATCAGCGAGCAACAACGAATCAATGATATTATCGAAGCAGCAAAGTTTGCTGATGAAGCAGGCATCGATGTGTTCGGTGTTGGCGAAAGTCATCAAAGTCATTTTATCGGACAAGCGAACCAAGTGATTTTATCGGCAATCGCAGCACAAACAAAAGATATTAAGATTTCTAGTTCCGTTACCGTTTTAAGTACCAACGATCCAGTCCGAGTGTATGAAGAGTATGCAACGTTGGATTTGATTTCCAATGGTCGTGCTGAAATCGTTGCAGGACGTGGCTCTCGCGTAGGTGTTTATGAACTGCTTGGGTTTGATCTGAAAGATTATGAAGAATTGTTTGAAGAAAAAATGCACTTGTTGAAACTCTTGAATGAGGCTACACCAAATGAGCGGATAAATTGGGAAGGGAACTTCCGGGCACCCTTACAAGATGCGGAAATTCTCCCACAGCCAGTTCGTGGACATTTACCTGTTTGGCGAGCTGTAGGTGGTCCTGCAGAAAGTGCAATCAAAGCTGGATTAGATGGGATCCCAATGATGCTAACAACATTAGCTGGACCAGCTCCGATTTTTAAACGCTCAGTAGATGCGTATCGTTTAGCTTTAACGGAAGCGGGCTACGATGAAAAGGAATTTCCGTTGGCAACAACAAGCTTGTTTTATGTAGCTGAGACAGGCATCCAAGCGCGTAAAGAAATGTATCCATTTTTAAATGCTGGTTGGGGAGCAATTCGTGGCGGAACGTATCCAAAACAACATTTTGCTCAATCACAAGATACCAGAGACACGCTAATGGTCGGAGGTGTCAATGAGATTATTGAAAAGATGCTTTATCAATATGAATTGTATGGACATCAACGGTTTATGGCGCAAATTGATTTTGGTGGTGTACCTCTGGACCTAGTTAAGAAAAATATTGAATTGATTGCGACAAAAGTTATGCCGGAAGTTAAAAAATACACCAAAGAATAGGAGGGATGTTTATGAAAATCGTAGCAATAATCGGTTCAGCATTCGGAAGTAAGTCAAGAGTAGCTGTAAACTATACGGTTAATAAAATAAAAGCAGTACGAGAAAATGTAGATGTGGATGTTATTGATTTTTCTGAAATACAATTTCCCTTTGCTGATGGTCGTGAGTATTTTCAGTATGAAGGAGAAGTTGGGGCGGCATTGAAAAAGATCATGGACGCGGATGGCTTGATCATTGGAACACCAATTTTTCAAGCGTCGATGCCAGGGACTTTGAAGAATTTATTTGATCTGCTGCCAGTTAGTGCTTTTAGAAATAAGGTGGCAGGTATGATTGTCACGGCTGGATCGGAAAAACATTTTTTGATTCCTGAACAACAAATCCGTCCAGTTTTGAGCTATATGAAGGCTAATCTTGTGCCTAACTATGTATTTATTACAGATGAAGATGTTATGCGGCAAGAAATCAAAAATCCTGATATTGAGTTTCGTCTGGATCGTTTTGTGGATGATCTTTTCTTATTGTTGGATACGTATCAAATGATGATGCAACAAAAAGAAGCGGAATATGATTTTTAAAGAAAAGCTTATAGATAGGATGTTGGGGTAGCTTGATACAAAACTATCGTGATACGATGAAGTAAACTTTCTGGAGGTTATTATATGGGAACCATTGATCAAGAATATTTACAAGAGTCGATAGAACAATTTCTGTGTGAAGCGAATTGTTTAAAAACGTATACACACTGTATTGCTGTAGGTGATTATGCCTGTAAGTTAGCAGAGCGGTTTATGGCGGACCCACATAAGGCTCAGATTGCTGGGTATTTGCATGATATTTCTGCCATTTATCCAGATGATCAACGAGTGGCTGTAGCGAATAAGATGGGTATAGCGCTATGCAAAGAAGAACTAACACTGCCTATGATCATTCATCAGAAAATATCTAGGGAAATTGCTTTAGGTCAATTCAATATAACGGATCTGGAGATACTATCTGCGATTGAATGTCATACTACTTTAAAAGGAAACTACTCTACTTTAGATTTAGTGGTGTTCATAGCAGATAAAATAAAATGGGATCAAGATGGCGAACCGCCATATATTACGGGTCTAATGACGGCCTTGGATCATTCATTAGAATCTGCAGCTTATTATTATATTGATTATTTATTGAATCATGATATTCAGGTGATCCACCCATGGTTGAATGAAGCCTATGTGAAATTGAAACAACAATTAGAGTCTGCTTAGGCTTTATTTATAGAAGGATATAATGAAAAGACCTACTTAGCTCTCTTTTATAAAAAAGCTAAGTAGGTCTTTTGGATAATTATGATATATTTAATTTGTTTTACAACAAATCAGCATCTTTCAAAATATCCCTCCTGATTTTTGATCTGTTACGCCGTCATTGTAACAAGGATCATTTTTGTCAACAAAAGATAGCTGTATAAAATTGGACAATTGGTTGATTTTGTCTGAAAAATAGTGTTAGGAGTATAAGAAAAAAGCTTTCTAACAGTGTTGATTGCTAGAAAAGCTTACTAGTTATGTTGACTGAAAATAGAGAGAGGCGATGAACCTGTGATTATTGAACAACGGTCCACTCGTTAAGTGTTTTTCCAGTGGCATCAATCAATTCCAACCAACTATTTGTTCCGCCAAAATATAAAAATAGACCCACTTCATTGACGCTTTTTAAAATAATATCTTCTGTGGTCACATTGTTTTTCACCTTGTCTTGATGATCTTCTCTGATTCTTTGCCCCATTTTTGCTGAAAAGCCTAAAGACCCATCTTTATTAAGTGGCGGTTTGGCCATCATAGTAGCGCCAGCTTTTAACAACATTTCATTACGTTTGTGCCAAAGGGCGGTTGCTTTGCTCTCACGTGTATCGATAAAAAATTCGATTTGGTTGACTTCTTTGGTCCATTTATGCCGAGCTTTTGCTGGTTTTGCTTTGGCCTTTTTAGGTTCTTCATGATGTTTAAGCGGGTAGCCAAATTTTTCTAAGACCATAAGCACTTCATTTTTATAGGTCGTAAGTGTTTTGGTAGCGCTAGATGGAATTTTTGTTGCTACTCTAGAGTTCTGTTCTAGCTGGATGCCGTTTTCTAAAGCCTCTGTGATCAATTGCTGTTCTAAATAGCCTAATTCAATATCCCATGAAGGAACAATAGTGATCATTTTATTAAAAGTGACTTCAGTGTGAAAAGCCCCGGCTTCTGATTTGCCTATCGAAACAATCGTATTTTCATTTAGCAAAACATAGACAGCTGCATGTTCAAGCAGGATGCCTTCGTTAGTATCAAATAGGGTGATGGTTCCTTGTTTGTTATTAAATTCAATGGTTGTTTTGGTTTCCGTGATGAGGACAGATAAGTTGATATTCATATTAGACTCCTTTTTAATCCTTGTTTTCGGTTTATAAGTAAGTAAATAGTAGCATGAAATTCGTCATAAGTCCTGTAACTTAGACCAAGCGATAAATGTTATATAAAATAATATAGGTTATTTATGGTGGTATTTGTAATTTTCAGCAGGCTGTGTGTTATTTCTATAGTTTTTTATGAGAATAGAACTTGTATTTCAGGAGGTGGATGCGGTTGTTTCCTCATTTTTAATAGGTTAAGTGGTGATGGAAATTATCTTTTTTTACTTTATGAAGTTGATAATACTGCTTTCTCGTTGAATAAATAATAGGTTAAGTATGAAAAATTAAATGAATTTGCTCACATTTGATTCTCATTTTAATAATAAAAAAATAGTTGAAAAATAAGTGGCGTCTTGTTATTCTGTTCAGTAAATTGATGAAGGTGGTTCGGTCGATGGAAAAGCTTAAGAATAATGACTTTATAACGAAACAGGATTATCAAATGGCTTTGGAAGAGATCATTCGTCCTTTGAGACAGAAAATACTTGAATCAGATAGTCCAAGTTTACATTTAGGTAGTAGTGGAGCCGTCTATGATCAACAGCGGGCAGACATGGAAGCGCTTGTTCGGCCGCTGTGGGGCATTGCCCCTGCTTGGCGGTTTCAAAAGGATGATGAATTAAGAGATGCCTACTTAACAAAACTAATCAAAGGGACTGATCCAGCTAATCCTTACTACTGGGGCTTGATCGAGGATTATGATCAATACATCGTTGAGACAGCCGCCCTGTCATTGACATTGTTGTTGCACAAAAAATATGTTTGGGAATTATTGTCAAATACAGCGCAACAGAACATGATAAACTGGCTGTCGCAAGCGTTAGTGCGGAAAATCCCTAAAAATAATTGGACCTTTTTTAAAGTATTGATCCGAACTGCGTTGTTTCATTGTGGTGAAAAACTAGACCGAAAAAAACTAACTGAAGAATTTCAATTGATTGATTCGATGTATATTGGTGAAGGCTGGTATGTAGATGGGAAAGCGACACAAAGAGACTATTATATTCCGTTTGCTTTTCATTACTACGGCTTGATTTACGCAACTTTCATGAAGGAAGAAGATCCTGAAAGGGCCCAATGCTTGATTGATAGAGCGAAGTTATTTGCCCAAGATTTTATATATTATTTTGATAATGATGGTGAAGGACTACCGTATGGCCGCAGCTTAACATATCGTTTTGCACAAGGCGCTTTTTTCTCAGCATTGGTTTTTGCTGATGTTGAAGTAATTCCTTGGGGAGAAGTAAAAACAATTCTATCAACACATTTAAAAAAATGGCTAAACCATGATATTTTTACTTTTGATGGTCGGCTTTCGATTGGCTATCATTATGAAAATCTTGTGATGGCAGAAGGGTATAATGCGCCAGGTTCACCTTATTGGGCGCTAAAGACATTCTTGTTGTTGGCTGTGCGTAATGATCATCCTTTTTGGGAAGCAGTGCCAATGCCAGTGAAGAAACAAGGGAAGAAATTTGTGGAAAAAGGAAATATGCTTTTAATGCAGGCGCGAGACGGAGAGCACTTATTAGGGTTTCCGGCTGGGATGATGGTCGAGGGACAAGCTCATGCACAAGCTAAATATAGTAAGTTTGTCTATTCTACAAAATTTGGCTTCAGTGTCCCTAAAGCAGGTAGCAGCTATGAAGAAGGTGCCTTTGACAATACCTTAGCTATTGCTCGTGCCGGGGAAGATTGTTTTCAAACGAAAGGTGTGACAGAAAGTTACTGGCTGACAGAAGAGTGTGTTTATCAGAAGTGGTCGCCATTTGCTGGTGTAACAATCGAAACGGAAGTTTATCCTTTTGATCAATGGCATCTACGAGTGCATGAAATCGATACAAAAGTCCCGTTAGAGGTTCGAGAAGGTGGGTTTAGTCTGCCGTTATTGGGAAGAAAACCACAAGGTCAGCAAGGCTTAGATTGGAGTTTTGTAAGGGAAAAAGATTGGCTATCTCAGATTGTTGCGATAGAAGGATATGATGAAGCGCTGATTATTCAGCCGGAACCGAATACTTCTTTATTTTTCCCCAGAACTAGCTTGCCGTGCTTGAAAAAATCATTGCCTGCAGGTAAACATCGCTTGATTTGTCTGGTTGGCGGTATGATTAAAAGTGATAAGGAGACGAGAAATAATGATAAAAATTGAGTTGAAAAATAATCAAGATCGACTGATCGTGGGCAAGATCGACCATGAAAAGGAGGAACAGTCATATCTAGCCGAAGGGGCTGAAATGGCAGTTTTAGCTATCAAAGATTACACGTATGAAGTAGGAGATAAAATCGTGGTGTCGACAACGGAGCTAAGCTCATACTTGGCCGTACAACTTGATGAAACCCTACCGTTGTCGATTATTTATGTTGCTCAACAAACATGGGAATATCAAATTCCGCTTATAGAATCACTTAGAAAAGCTTCTGTTGAAACAGCATTTCAGTCAAAACGCCATCATTTGATGGTACGAAAAGCCCATGACTTTGAAATTAAGAACTATCAAAATCTTTCATTCAATTCTCATGATCAAAAGGCAAAATCAGGTGCGTACCCCCATGCAAGTGCGAATGTAGAAACGAGAGATGATGCAGTATTTTTTGCTAAAAATGCTATTGATGGAAAATATGGAAATTTATCTCATGGCTCGTATCCCTTTGCATCATGGGGCATCAATCAACAAAAAGATGCAGCGTTAACAATTGAATTTGGCCGTAAAGTTGAAATTGATTGGATCAGATTACTATTTAGAGGAGATTATCCTCACGATAGCTATTGGACTGAAGTAACACTAGAATTTTCAGATGGCACACAGCAAATTCTAGCCACAACCAATGACACAATGTTTCAAGAAATTAAATTTTCAACCAAAGTAACAGAGTTTGTGACCTTGAAAAATCTAAAAAAAGCCGCGGATGATTCTCCGTTTCCAGCGCTTACTCAAATCGAAGTTTTTGGGAGAAATAAGTAAAGAAATGAACCATGATCTTTTGCCTAGAAAGCAATCATGGTTTTTTTGTTGGAAAAATGTCGTAAGAAGCATTCGCTTTTTCATTTTGTTTGGGTTATAATGATTTTAGTTAATATGTTAACAAGTTAAGGAGCTGTAAAATATGTCTCTTCAGGAAAATAAAGATAAGCTGATCGATTTGGGTGAAAAGGTAAGCCCACAATGGTTAGCAGAACAAATCAATTGGTGCATCACACAAATCGAGAAAAACATGCAACGATTTGGTACACAATTTCCTTCTGCCAGTGCTACCAACGGGAAATACCGGATCAAAGCCAATGATGATTGGACGAATGGTTTTTGGACTGGAATGCTTTGGTTAGCATATGAATGGACTGGAAAAGAAACGTTTTTAAAACGAGCAATGGAAAATATCGTCAGTTTTCAACAACGTTTAGATGATCATTTTGTATTGGATCATCATGATATCGGTTTTTTATATAGTCTATCAGCAGGTGCGGGCTATCAAATAACTGGAAGTGAGTCCTGTAAGACAGAAATTATTCAAGCCGCAGATGTTTTGATGGCACGTTTTCAGAAATTAGGTAGTTTTATCCAAGCTTGGGGGAAATATGGTGATCCTAAAGAATATCGCTTGATTATTGATTCTTTGATCAACTTGCCTCTTTTATTTAAAGCAACAGAAATTTCAGGCGATGCTCGCTATTCAGCTGTTGCAACGAAGCATTACCATACATTGTTAAAGACTGTGATCAAAGCGGATGCAACAACGTTTCATACGTACTATTTTGATCCTGAAACAGGCCAACCGAGTCATGGAGCTACGCATCAAGGGAATAGCGATGAATCAATTTGGGCAAGGGGCCAAAGTTGGGCAGTCTTAGGGATTCCGTTGAATGAAGGGTATCTGCAATCTAAACCATTTCCAGAAAACTATGCACAAATTGTTGATGTATTTTTAGCGCATTTACCTGAAGACCTTGTGCCTTATTGGGATTTTGATTTTAATGACCAACAACCTTCAGATAAAGATAGTTCTTCAGCAGCTATTGTAGCGTGTGGATTATTGGAAGCTGAAACATTACAAGCGTATCCAAATGCAAAGGCTCTTGCCAAAGGAATCATTTATCAATTGGGGGAACAGTATTCTGCTAAGGAAGTAGTAGGGAATGAAGGCTTATTGCTCCATGGAGTATATGCACATGGAGAAGGCAAAGGAATCGATGAACCAAATTTATGGGGCGATTATTTTTATTTGGAAGCCTTGATCAGATTAGCAAAACCAGAATGGCAAAGATACTGGTAAAGGGGAATGACGATGCAAACGTTTGAGATAAAAGAAGATTTTTTACTAGATGGTAAACCAGTCAAATTGATCAGTGGTGCGATCCATTATTTTCGGATGACACCAGGGCAGTGGGAAGATAGTTTATACAACTTAAAAGCTCTAGGAGCTAATACTGTAGAAACCTATATACCTTGGAATATACATGAACCTGTTGAAGGAACGTATGATTTTGAAGGCTTAAAAGATATCGAAGCATTTGTGAAACTTGCGCAAGAAATCGGGCTGCTCGTTATTTTACGCCCTTCGGTTTATATTTGTGCTGAATGGGAGTTTGGTGGTCTGCCCGCTTGGTTGCTAAGAGAAAAAGGCATGAGATTGCGTTCGACTGATCCACGTTTTATGGAAAAAGTTCGTCAATATTTTAGTGTTCTAATTCCTAAACTAGTACCGCTGCAATCGACTCAAGGTGGGCCTGTGATCATGATGCAGATCGAAAATGAGTATGGGTCTTATGGAATGGAAAAAGACTATCTTCGTCAAACCAAACAATTGATGGAAGAGTTTGGCGTTGATGTACCACTGTTTACTTCAGATGGTGCGTGGGATGAAGTGCTGGATGCTGGAACATTGATTGAAGAGAATGTTTTTGTGACAGGGAATTTTGGGAGTCGCTCAAAGGAAAATGCCCAAGTGATGCAAAACTTCATGGAACGTCATGGAAAAAAATGGCCGATCATGTGTATGGAATATTGGGATGGTTGGTTTAATCGTTGGAATGAGCCGATCATCAAACGAGATGGACAAGAGCTAGCGACAGAAGTCAAAGATATGTTGGAAGTTGGTTCGTTAAATTTATATATGTTTCATGGTGGGACAAACTTTGGCTTTTATAATGGCTGTTCAGCACGCGGTGTGTTAGATTTGCCACAAGTCACAAGTTATGATTATGATGCATTGCTGACGGAATGGGGCGAGCCGACCGAAAAGTATTTTCATGTTCAAAAAGCCATCAAAGAAGTCTGCCCAGAAGTTTGGCAAGCAGAGCCGCGCAAAAAAGAACCGATGAACCTCGGGACGTATCCTGTAAAAGAAAGTGTTTCACTATTTGCAACAAAGAATCAGATGATCCAGGCTCAGCAGGCGATGTATCCATTAAGTATGGAAGAAGCCGGTGAGGGATATGGCTATATGTTGTATTCAGTAGAATTGAAAAATTATTTTCATGAGAATAAATTGAAAATCGTAGAGGCGAGCGACCGAATCCAAGTTTATGTGGATGGAGAGCATCAGACGACGCAGTATCAAGAAACAGTTGGAGAAGAGTTGACGATAAATGGACAGCCGGATAAAAAAGAAATCAGTTTAGATGTTTTGGTTGAAAATTTGGGTCGAGTCAATTATGGATTTAAGCTAAATAGTCCCACTCAATCAAAAGGGATCCGTGGCGGTATTATGCAGGATATTCATTTTCATCAAGGCTATCGACACTATCCGTTAACGTTGTCTGAAAGTCAGTTGCAGGCTATTGAGTATACAGCGGGAAGTAATCCACAACAGCCTTCGTTTTATCGAATAGAGGTTGAGCTGGATACATTAGGGGACACGTTTATTGATTGCTCTGACTATGGCAAAGGGGTTGTGTTCGTCAATGGTGTCAACCTTGGGCGCTACTGGGAGGTCGGGCCGATCCGATCATTATATTGCCCAAAAGAATTTTTGAAAAAGGGGCATAACGAAGTGGTGATTTTTGAGACGGAAGGTCGAGAAATCAAAGAACTGCACTTCTCAGAAAAAGCCATTGTCGATTAAAAAATCGAAGCAGAAGCTTACTCAGCTTCTACTTCGATTTTTGTTTTGAAATATTTCCAGTGTTTATAACTGACGATATATTCGGCAACACTTCCGTCGGTAAGGTAAGAATGTTTGACTTGTTTAACTGCGGGTTCCCGAAAACTCAATTGCAATAAATTTAACAGCTCTGGATCGTCTGGAAAGACGATTTCATTGGTTTCGACAGAGGCTAATGAAAACAAATCGATCGCAAAATCTTTCCGAACTTTTTCGTAGACACTTGCATAAGCAGTAAGGTCTTTTTCGATTGGTTCTTTCATCAATTTTTTAGGCAGATGTGTGATATGGGCTAAAAAAGGTGTATCGCCAAAAGAGCGCACACGAATAATCTTATAATAGCTGGCATTAGCAGGTAAGCCTAACTGTTTTAGAATCTCAGGTTTATTTTCTTCTTCAACAGAGATTACTTGAACTTTCTCAGTATCTAAGGAGTGAAGCTCTATATCAGAAAACTTAACGTTTTGGGAGATCTTGGCTTTTGAAACAAAAGTCCCTTTACCTTGAATACGGTACAAATAGCCTGCGCTGGTTAATTCGTTCAATGCTTTAACCGCAGTGATAGAACTGACAGAATAAATCCGTTTGATATCTGCCTCAGAATAAAATTTATCGCCAGGAATGAATGTATGATTTTTTATTTCGGCTAAGAGATCTTGTTTGATCTGTTCATATTTAGGAATCATGAGAGATTACCTCCATTCTCATAAGATAGTCAATTAAGGATAACATGTTAATTTTACTTTAGCAATTGCTTTATAAGAGTATCTGTTAGTAAATATACACAATAAGTAAGGTCATAATAAAAATTCAACATATTAAGATATTAGGTTTACGGATGGGTTATCATGTGTTATAGTATATTCGTAAGGAACATAACATGTTAAGTAGGGCGGCCTGCATTGCTATCTAGCTACGCGGGCTAACCTTTCGGGAAAAAGATAAAACCTGAATGTGACAAAAAGCGTCACAGTCATGTTTTCCTATTTTCCTGTCAAGGTTAAACGAGCCCGCTGCGCTTTTATTTTAAGGAGGGAATCAAGTGGAAAACATTGTATTGATAAGCCATGGCGGGATGGCTGAAGGTGTTAAAGGCAGTTTGGAGATGATTGTTGGACAACAAGAACATATTCATACCGTATCTTTACGACCTGATGGGGATAATATCCAATTTGAAAATGAGTTAAATTCAAAAATGAAAGCCCTTAACGGATCGACACTGATCATTGCAGACTTATTAGGTGGGACGCCTTGTAACGTTGCAGTGAAAAATTATTTGAATGTGGCTGGTGTTGAAATTATTGCCGGAATGACTCTTTCAATCGTAATCGAAGCTGTTGTAAATCAGCAAGCTTCTATCAAAGAACTTGTCTGTTTGGCGAAAGAAAATATTGTGGACGTCAAAGCTGGTATGAATAAAGCTGAGAAAGATATTTCGGAAGCAAATTTAGAAACAGAACTCAGTAATTATGGTGAATATGCAGGTTATGCCAATATCGTCAATACCCGTATCGATGAACGCTTGATTCATGGGCAAGTAGCTGGGATTTGGTCAACAAGTTTAGATACACAAAGAATTATTGTGGCCAACGATGAAGCAGCCTCAGATCCTTTGCAAAAGTCTTCTCTTAGAATGGCGGCACCTACTTCTATGCGATTATCGGTTTTACCTATTGCAGAAGCTGCGGAAAATATTTGTGCTGGTAAATATGGTAAACAAAGGCTGTTCTTGTTATTCAAAAACCCAGCAGATGTTTTAAGGTTTATTGAAGCAGGCGGACCAATCGATACTGTGAATGTTGGCAATATGAGCTACAAAGAAGGCGCTCGTGAAGTAACGAAAAGTATTCAGGTTTTAGAAAATGAAGAGAGTATTTTTGAAGCGATTGCTTCAAAAGGGATAAATGTTACGGCTCAATTAGTTCCAAATGACCCGGCAATTGATTTTATGAAGAAAATGAAAAGTAAAAATTAATATATTATCTCACTTTGAAATGTGCCAGGAAACACAGTGAATGAAAAGAACTGATGTTGAAAAGTACAAGGTGAAGCAAAGCGGAACGTTGTTACCATATCTAGCTACGCGGGCTAGCCTCTCGGGAAAAAGATAAATTATGAATGAGGCAAAAAGCACCTCAGTCCTAATTTCCTATTTTCCTGTCGAGGCTGGACGAGCCCGCTACGCTTTTAAATTATCTAGCTTCAAGAGCTAGCCTTTCGGGAAAAAGACAAAATCCGATTGTGGCAAAAAAGCGCCACCCTCTGATTTTTCTATTTTCCTGTCAAGGCTGATCAAGCTCTTTCAGCTTTTGCTTTGAAACACAGTGAATGAAATGAACTGATGTTGAAAAGTACTAGGTGAAGCGAAGCGGAACGTTGTTACCATATCTAGCTGCACGGGCTAGCTCTTCGGAAAAAAGATAAAATCTGCCTGTGGCAAAAAGCGCCACAAACAGATTTTCCTATTTTTCTGTCAGAGCTGGGCGAGCCCGCTACGCTTTTAAATTTAGGAGGAAAATTCATGCATTTAGCGGCGTATCAAATTATTCTTATTACGGTTTATGCTTTTATTGCAATTAATGATTCACTTATTTCAAATACGTTGACGCAACCTGCCATTGCCGGAATGATTTCGGGGATGATCATGGGGGATTTGAAAACAGGGTTGATGGTCGGTGGGACTTTACAGCTTATGCGTTTAGGAATTGCGGCATTTGGTGGAGCTTCTGTACCGGATTATTTTACTGGAGCGGTGCTTGGGACAGCCTTTGCGGTTATTTCAGGTAAGGGAGCTGAATATGGGATCGGTTTAGCTGTGCCAGTATCACTATTGATGTTACAGCTGGATGTTGTGGCACGGTTTTGTAATGTGTTTCTGTTGCATCGTGTCGACAAAGCAATCGATAACATGCAGGTCAAACGGATTCCACGTTTAGTATTGTCAGGTTCATTTTTATGGGGATTGTCTCGTGCTATCCCGATTTTATTGATGTTGTTAGTTGGAGATGCAGCAGTTACGACCATTACTGAAAATATGCCGGAATGGTTGATGACGGGTCTGAAAACAGCAGGTGGTGTTTTACCAGTGGTGGGTGTCGGGATTTTACTACGTTACTTACCGACTAAACAATATATTCCTTATCTATTATTAGGATTCTTTTTGGCAGCTTATCTACAAGTACCAATGCTAGGTGTTTCAATCGTTGGAATGGTAGCAGCTATGCTGGTATTTAAACGGGATAGTGACAAACCAGTAGCGCAAGCAAATGCTGGGACAAGCAACTTTGAAGGAGGATTTGATGGCGATGAGTAATCAAAAACTAACGAAACAAGAATTGAATGCAATCAGCTGGCGCTACATTTTAGGAAGTCAATTAAACTGGAACTATGAACGAATGATGAGTTCTGGCTATTTATATGGTATTTTACCGGTATTGAAAAAATTCTACGGACATGATGAACAACAATTCCAAGATATGATGCGCACGCACAATCAATTTTTTAATACCAATGCTATTTTCGGAAACTTGATCATGGGGATCGATGTTGCGATTGAAGAACAAGATGGCTACAAAGCAAAAGACACGATCGTAGCGCTAAAAACAGCGTTGATGGGTTCCTTAGCAGGTGTTGGTGACTCATTGTTCCACGTGATTTGGGGAACGATTTTTGGTTCAGTTGCTGGAACCTTGGCACAAAATGGTTCGGTTGTGGGTTGTGTGATCTGGATCATTGCCAATATTGCGTTATTGTTTGGACGAGCTGCATTATTGCCACTTGGCTATAAACAAGGTGTCAAACTCGTAACGACTTTAAAAGATAAATTATCGGCATTTACGAATGCTGCAACGGTTTTAGGGATCACTGTGATCGGTGCGTTGATTCCTTCAGTAATTAAAGCAACAGTGCCATTTGTCTATAAAAAAGATGGTGTTGAGCTAGTTATTCAAGATACATTAGATGCTATTTTGCCATCATTAGTCCCAATCCTTCTAGTCCTTTTGACTTATTGGATGTTAGGGCAGAAAAAATTAAATTCAACTCGTGTGATCTGGATTATTTTGATTCTTTCGATTGCATTAAGTGCTTTTGGAATTTTGGGATAATAAAACGCAGAAATAGGTGATTAGATGAAACGAGTCAATATTTTATCTCGTTTAGAGAAAACAGGTGTGGTTGCAGTTGTCCGCGGTGCGACGAAAGAAGAAGCGTTAAAAGTTAGTCACGCAATTATTGAAGGTGGCATGACTGGTATTGAATTGACCTTCACTGTGCCGCAAGCTGCTGAAGTGATCAAAGAATTAGTCGGGATTTACGGTGATCGTCCTGATATCGTCATTGGTGCAGGCACTGTACTAGATGCGGTAACTGCTCGTTTAGCGATTATGGCAGGTGCTCAATATGTCGTTAGTCCAAGTTTTAATCGGGAAACAGCGGAACTTTGTAATTTGTACCAAGTTCCATATTTGCCAGGCTGTATGACAATCACGGAAGTACAAGAGGCATTGAAAAGTGGAGCGGATATCGTGAAGCTATTTCCAGGTAGTGTTTATGGACCAAGTATTATCTCTGCCTTTATGGCGCCGATGCCTCAAGTGAGTATCATGCCGACAGGCGGTGTCAATTTAGACAACATGGCGGATTGGTTTAAAGCCGGAGCGGTAACTGTTGGTGTTGGTGGGGATTTATTGGCGCCAGCGACTTTCGGAGACTTCCAAAAAGTTACAGAAACAGCCCGTCTCTATATGGCGAAATTAAAAGAAATTAAGGGATGAGCAGATGGGAAAAGTCGTTACTTTAGGTGAAATCATGTTGCGGTTATCAACGCAGTCGGGAAATCGTTTAGTTCAAAGTGACTCTTTGCAAGCTCATTATGGCGGTGGTGAGGCTAACGTCGCTATTTCTTTAGCAAATTATGGACATGAAGTTGTTTTTGCGAGTAAAGTACCGAATACAGCTTTAGGTGAGGCAGTTCGTAAGCATTTGCGGAGATATCATGTAGACACACATTATCTGTTAACCGGCGGCAAGCGACTCGGGACTTACTACCTGGAGACAGGTATTGGTGAACGGGCAGCCTCGGTTATTTATGACCGAGCAGGCTCAAGTTTTGCTGAAATGAAAGTACTTGAATGGGATTTAGCTACTTTATTTGATGATGTGGATATTTTTCATATTTCAGGTATTACACCGGCCCTATCAAAGCCTTGGCAGACAATGACCCTTGAATTAATGAAACAAGCAAAAAAAGCTGGCTGTAAAGTTAGTTTTGATTGTAATTATCGTAGTAAATTGTGGAGTTTGAAAGAAGCAGGACAACTGTTTATGCAAATTTTGCCTTATGTTGATTATTGTTCAGCTGGGAAACTGGATGCCGTTAACTTATTGGGCATTTCAGTCGATTCAGATGAAGAATTAGCTTTTTATTATGAAAAAATGCAAGAACACTTTCCCAATATCCAACTGTTTTACTCAACGAAACGGACAGTCCGTTCAGCCAGTGCCAACCAATTGATTGGGACACTTTGGTACAATCACCAGTATTACGAATCAGCAATTCATGAAATCAATCCGATTGTAGACCGAGTTGGAGCAGGCGATGCGTTTGCTGGTGGAATTTTACATGGTGTATTAGAACAAATGACGCCGCAAGCAACAGTCGATTTTGCTACTGCAGCAGCAGCTTTGAAGCATACGGTTTATGGAGATTGTAATCAGTTCAGCAAAGAAGAAGTCGCTGATTTTTTAATATGCGGCTCAGGAAAAATAATACGATAGAGGAGTATGAATTATGCAAAATATGGACAATAGATATACGCATAGTCCGGAAGATATCCGTCACTATTCAACAGAAGAATTACGTAGAGAGTTTTTAGTCGAAAAAGTATTTGCACCAGGCGAAATCAGCTTGACGTATACACACAATGATCGAATGATCTTTGGTGGAGTAACGCCAACAACAGAACCATTAGAGATTGTGTTAACGAAAGAATTAGGTGTTGACTACTTCTTAGAACGTCGAGAATTAGGGGTAATCAATATCGGTGGTTCAGGCTCGATCACAATTGATGGTCAAACCGAATCTATGAAAAAGCAAGATGGTTATTATATCGGAAAAGAAACCAAACAAGTGATTTTTCAGTCAGATGATCCAAAAAATCCAGCTAAGTTTTATGTGAATAGTGTTCCAGCACATCATAAATACCCGAATGTGAAAATCAGTATCGATCAAATCAAACCGATGGAAACAGGGGAAGCGTTAACCTTAAACAAACGTAAAATCTATCAATACATTCATCCAAATGTTTGTGAAAGCTGTCAACTTCAAATGGGCTACACAGTCTTGGAACCAGGTAGCTCGTGGAATACAATGCCTTGTCATACACACGTTCGTCGGATGGAAGCTTACCTTTATTTTGACTACGCTAGCGAAGACACTCGTGTCTTTCATATGATGGGTAAACCAGATGAAACCAAGCATTTAGTTGTCGCTAATGAACAAGCGATCATTTCACCAAGTTGGTCGATCCACTCAGGTGTGGGGACAGGGGATTATACATTTATCTGGTCAATGTGCGGCGAAAATATCACGTATACAGACATGGATATGGTGCCGATGGATCAACTAAAATAGAAAAGAGGAATACAAATGAACTTTAATATGGACATGTTCCGTTTAGATGGGAAAGTAGCGTTAGTAACAGGCGCTGTACACGGTATTGGCTTTGAAATTGCTAAGTCATTAGCTGCAGCTGGCGCTACGATCGTCTTTAATAATTTATCTCAAGAATCTGTAGATAAAGGACTAGCTCTTTACCAAGAAGCAGGGATCAAGGCACGAGGATACGCTTGTGATGTAACAGACGAAGAGGCGGTTCAAGCGACAGTCCAACAAATCAAAGAAGAGGTTGGCTCGATCGATATTTTGGTGAACAATGCGGGAATCATCAAACGAATTCCCATGATCGAAATGTCGGCGGCAGAATTTAGACAAGTGGTCGATGTGGATTTGAATGCGCCTTTTATTATGGCTAAAGCAGTCATTCCAGATATGATCGAAAAAGGCGGCGGCAAGATCATTAATATTTGTTCAATGATGAGTGAGCTGGGCAGAGAAACAGTCAGTGCTTATGCGGCAGCTAAAGGCGGTCTTAAAATGTTGACGAAAAATATTGCTTCTGAGTACGGTCAATATAATATTCAGTGTAACGGTATTGGACCTGGCTACATTGCGACACCGCAAACAGCACCGCTAAGAGAGAAACAAGAAAACGGTGAACGGCATCCTTTCGATCAATTTATCGTAGGACGAACACCAGCAGCTCGTTGGGGCGAACCAGTCGACTTAAGTGGTCCAGCAGTTTTCTTAGCTTCAAGTGCATCAGACTTTGTGAATGGACACATTTTATACGTTGATGGTGGTATTTTAGCGTATATTGGCAAACAACCGTAAACGACTTATAATAGTAGAAAGAGCAACCCATGATCGCCAATCGTATTATGGGTTCTCACTTATAAACATATGAAAGCGTTTGCTTTTTAATCAGAGAAGGAGGGTCAATAATGATCAATAGATCTAAAAAATGGCTGTGTATTGTAGGCTGTTCACTTTTACTTGGTAGTTTTTCTAATGCATTGAGTGGTGAGAGTTTTGCTGAGGAAGTAACTCAAGTCCAGACTGGTGTTTACGAATCAGATTTTGCCAATCAACTGGGAGAATGGCAAGATGTTGTTGGAAAAGCTGACAAGGCAAGTACAGCTAATGGGTTGATTATTGGAAATACAAAACAAGGAACAAATTTAGAGTCGGTTTCCTTAAATAAAAATGCTGGCAGTAAAAGTGCTGGTGATCTAGAATATACATTTTTATATGAAGGACAAACGAATTTTGGGTTAGTCTTTCGCGCTGATTCGCAAGATTCAAAAAAATGGCAATCTTTCGCTTATACTCGAGATGGGCAATGGCAATTAGGACAACCTGGAGGAAAATGGATCACAACGATTACTGGGCCTAAATTGATTTCAGGGCAACGCTATAAAATATTGATCCGTTATGAAGGAAAGAGCATCAAAGCGTTTTTGAATGATCAACTGTTATATGAAAATAATGAAGTGATTTACCCGAATACTTCTACGAGCATTGATGGTGATTGGGAAGGATATGTAGGGATTCGCCTTTTTGGCAATCTATCAAAACTAAACGTCCTGTCAATGCGTAGTGGTGAAGTTGGGAGTCTTCCTGTTGAAAATAACCTAAGCGATTATGCGGCTTTAAAAGAAAAATGGAAAAATCAATTAGTTTCTGATCAGTATGACGAAACCAATACGACCGTTGTAAACTACGTTAAAAAACTTTCAGAAGAAGCGGAGCAATTATATCAAACCTTAAATAAAGACCCAAATCGAACATATCTTTGGCCAATCGAGCAAGGGAACACAGCTTCAGCAGATTTGACGACACAATTTACTAAATTACAAAAACTTGCTTTAGCCTATGGAACAAAAGGGAGTGCCTTTTATCATGATCCGCAGATAGCTACTGCAATCAACGACGGCTTAGATTTTATGGTGACAAAAAAAGGCTACGACGGGAAGAAATATCATGGCAATTGGTGGGATTGGCAGATCGGTGTGCCACAAAAATTTGTTGGTATTTTAATGATTTTAGGAGATCAAGTACCACAGGCTAAACAACAGCAGTATACGGAAGCTGTGAGCGGCTACGTGCCTGATCCGTTTAAACAATTGTATACCAAAGCTCAAGGAACGTTTGTCGATCTAGCATTTATTCCTAACTTTGTAACTTCAGGAGCGAATCGTACAGATTTAGCTCAAACTGTTTTAGCGTTGGGCATTTTACAAGAAAATGATGGGAAAATCAGTCAAGCATCTAGTAGCATTGTTGATGTTTTCAAATTAGTGACCAAAGGCGACGGTTTTTATCAAGATGGTTCATTTATTCAGCATAATAATATTCCCTATACAGGATCATATGGCAATGTGCTGATGAAAGGTGTGGGCCAAATCTTAGCAATCACTAAAGATTCTAAATTTGAAATGGAACCAGCGATTGTTCAAGCATTTGTTGAAAATGTTGACAAGGCATTTATTCCTTTGATCTATCAAGGCGAAATGTTACCAGGTGTCAATGGTCGTTCGATCTCTAGAGCGCCAGCTAAAACGAAAACAGGTTATGGTTCCACAACACTTTATAATTTATTGATTGTCTCAAAATTTGCTCCAACGGAATACCAAACGAAATTTAAAGAAGCTGCTAAATATTGGATGAAAGAAAATCCAACCTATTATTTGACTAATGCAAGAGATTATAATGATTTACAAATGACTATGTCTGTGTTGGGTGATGACTCAATTGCTGGAGAGTCATTGCCATTTGTCGGGACAAAAATGTATGCCTCAATGGACCGATTTGTTCAAAGAACACCCAATTACATGATGGGTTTAAGTTTGTATTCAAGTAGAATTTCTTCCTTTGAAGCAGGCAATAAAGAAAATAAACGTGGTTGGCATACAGCGGATGGTATGGTGTATTTGTATAATGATGATGAAGTACAATTTAATTCTGCTTATTGGCCAACAGTCGATCCTTATCGGTTACCTGGTACAACCGTAGATACCGTTCCTTTAAAGGATGAAGTTTCCGCATTCACAACGGTCACCTCTAAAGAAAAATGGGTTGGCGGCGTAGCGCTAGATGATCAAGCTGTTGTAGGAATGGCGTTGAATAAAACAGGAACAAAAAATAATGGGACCGTGTTACCAATGAATCTCCAAGGAAAAAAATCATGGTTTGTAGTAGATGGACAAATTGTTGCATTAGGCGCGGGAATCAAAGGAGATACGACAGCTTCGATTGAAACGATTGTCGATAATCGTCTATTAAATGACAACTATACCTATGACGTACTGTCAAATAATGGTGTGATTCAACAAGAAAAAGAACGCAGTACGAAAGAATGGCTACTATTAAAATCGGATCATCAAAATGCGAATATTGGCTACTATTTCCCGGAGAATGCAACAGTGGATGTAATCAGTGAAGTTCGTAAAGGATCGTATACAGAAATCAATGAAGCTTTTCCTAGTAACGATCAATACACTGGAAACTATCGCAAGTTTGTACTAGATCACGGGAAAAATCCAGCGAATGAGCAGTATGCATATGTAACCTTGCCAGGAATCGATGAAGCAGGTCTAAAAAAATATGCAGCAGAAAAACCTGTAACAGTTTTGGCTAATTCAGCGGATATTCAAGCTGTAGAGTTGAAAAAATCCAATTACTTAGGTGTGAATATCTGGAAAGAGACTGGTGGCAGCATAGCGGGAATCACGTCGAACAAGGCGGTGTCTTTATTGAAGAAAACAAACGAAGGCAAGAAAACCTATGTATTAGCAGAGCCAACGCAATCAAATGTCGTGATGACAGTCAAAATACCTAAAGACTTCAATCAGATTTTGACACTAAGTGAAGGGATCTCGTATGATGAAACCACCGAAACATTTACAATTCGTTTTGAAAATTCAGGTGGAAGCAGTAAACAAATCGTTGTAGAATAAAAAGATGATTTTCAGCGTATCGCTCCTAAGCAAAAGGATAAGGGGACGCTGGAAATCTTTTTTATTGAGTAGAACAAATAAAAATGATTCTTATCTATTGACAATTCTAAAAAATCGCAGTAAGATTTAAATGTAACTTAGAATGTTACTAAGAGTTGGAGTGATAGACATGGCCATGTCGACGAAATTAAGTGTAGCGATCCATATTCTCAGTTTGATTGAAATCGGTCCACCCAATCGTGTCAATTCTGAATTGATCGCATCAAGTGTAAATACCAATCCAGTTGTTGTCAGAAGGTTGATGAGTAAGCTAAAAAAAGCTGGACTTATCCACACAAGTAGAGGCGCAACTCAAACCTATTTGTTGAAAAAGCCGGAAGATATTTCTCTTTATGATGTCTATGAAGCGGTCGAGTTAGATCATGAAGTATTCAATATTCATCAAAATCCTAATCCGAACTGCCTTGTTGGAGCGAATATCCAGTCTGCTTTAGAAGAACAATATAGTAAAGTGCAGCAAAGCATGGAAGCCGAATTAAAAGAAATTGCCTTAGCTGATGTGATCCATCAAATTAAGCAACAAGAGACTTAAACGTGTCTCTTCTCTTTTTAAGAGTAAATGTAACAAAAAAAGTTTCATTACGAGAGAGGAAGAATAAAATATGAAAGTAGCAATTTTAGGAGCAAACGGTAAAGCAGGTTCAGCAATTTTGGAAGAAGCAAAAAAACGCGGATTAGACGTAACAGCGATCGTTCGTGATGCAGAAAAAATTACAGATGGTACACCCGTTATCGAAAAAGATGTGTACAGTTTAACAACAGAAGATGTGAAAGGCTTTGACGTTTTAGTGAGTGCGTTAGGATTCTGGGGTGATGTTAGTGAATTTACTGGCTCAACCCAACATTTGATCGATATTTTGACGAATACAAAAACACGTTTGTTGGTTGTCGGTGGCGCAGGAAGTTTATTTGTAAATCCAGAACACACTGTTCGCTTGAGTGAAACACCAGATTTTCCAGATGCCTTTAAACCATTGGCAACGGCTATGGGGAAAGGGTTAGACTTACTAGAAGCTGCGAAAGATATCAACTGGACCTACATTAGTCCAGCAGCTGAATTTGATGCGGAAGGTCCTGCAACAGGTAAATATGTTGCAGCTGGCGAAGAATTAGAAATGGATCAAGCAGGTAAGAGTTATATCTCTTATGCTGATTATGCAATTGCAATGGTGGATGAAATTGAAAAAAATGTACATCCAAACCAACGTTTTAGTGTTCATCAATAAAAAATGAAATAATAGCCTGGGATATAACTTAAAAAGTTATATTTCAGGCTATTTTTATCTGAATAAATGGTGGGAGTAGAAGCACCTAATTGGTTAGATTAGTTTGGGCGTCTCATTGTAACATGTCTGTATGACTCTGTTTTTAGTGGTGATTAATAGCATTTTGAGCAAGGTTCCAGCCCCTCGGCTAATGCTTGTTCTAATGTTGCAGGTGTATAAGTTCCATTTCCGCATTTGCGGTTATGATATTTTGCACCTGTACGAGTAACTAAGACCATTTCACCTGTTCCTTGGGTATTTGGTGCTGGTGTTTCAGGTGTTTGTGCTGCTGCGGCCGCCTGTGCTTGTTGTTGTTCAGCAGCGGCTTTTTGAGCGTCTTCTTCGGCTTTCTTTTGCGCTGCGGCGACTTTTTTTGCTTCTTCTTTTTGAGCCGTTATTGTTTGTTTTACACCATTTGCCCGAGCGGTTAAGTCTGGATGACCATTGTGCAATTCTTTGATTTTAGCGATTGCTTGGTTGTAGTGGTCGTCTGTTGGTTCTTGTTCAGCCTTTTCTACCGCTTCGCGAGCAGCTGCAATTTGCTTTTCGGCTTTTTCCTTTTCAGTGATTTTTTGTTGAACGGTTGTTAAGCGTTTTGAGAGAGCATCCTTGTTTAAGGTTGCTTTTGCAACTAACGCTGTTGCAGCATCGACGTGCTCTTTCGTTTGTTTTGTTTCTGCCAGTTCAACCGCTGCATAGATTGGGACATTGTCTTTAACAAAGGCTAAACGTTTTGTAAAATCTTCTTGTTCCTTAGTCAATGAAGTGATGCGGGTTGCAGCCTCATCATAATTTTTTTGCGTAGGTTTACTTTCAGCTAATACTAGAGCTGTTTCAGCTTTTTCGAGAGATTCTTTATTTTGTTTTTCTTCATTTAAAAAGGCAACGAATGCTTTTGAAGGTTTGACTTCGATCGTTTCAGTTTGCTCTTTAGCACCGATTGAAGCCACAAATGTTAACTTTTGCGGTTGGTCGTCGTGCAGCGTTACTTTGTAGGAAAATTTGCCGTTTTTAGTGTCGATGGTTTTGCCGTCAACAGAGATTGTACTTTGTTCATTTGTTTTTCCGGTAATTGTTGCTATACCAGAATCATTTGTTTCTATAGTTTTTTCAGCTAATGAAATATTTGGTACTTCAGGTGATAAAGCAATGGCCCCGATCAGCGTTAAGAAACTGACTCCAGTTAAAAGTAAAGCTTTCTGTTTTGGTTGTTTTTTGAAAACGGCTTTTAGTGAAAATATGCCCCCAGTAATGAACCCTAAAAAACTTATAATACCAATAAATGCTGTCATTAATTCTTTTTCCTCCTTATTTTTAAAGGCTGAATGGGCTCGTTCAATTTTTTTCGAAAGACTAACCCATGCAGCAAGATAACGCGATGAACAAATTGTACCATATTATTTTTTAAATGATAAATATTTCACTGTTTGAAAAATAAATTAAATGAAGCCGTTTGAAAGCAATAAAAAAATTTCCTGTGATAAAATGAAATAAGAATCGTTTACGTATCTTATTAGAGAAGAGGAGAAAAATGAAAGCAGAGATCATTGCAGTTGGTACAGAGTTGTTATTAGGACAGGTTGTCAATACAAATGCAACGTTTCTATCACAAGAGTTGGCAGATTTGGGAATCGAGGTGTATTATCATACCGTTGTTGGAGACAATCCACAGCGTTTAGAACAATTATTAGTTGAGGCTGAGGAGCGTAGCGATTTAATCGTTTTATGCGGCGGCTTAGGTCCAACGGATGATGACTTAACGAAAGATACAGTAGCAGCACATATCCATCACTCTTTAGTCCAAGATGAACAGGCACTTGCTCGTCTTCACGACTTTTTCAAGTTTTCGAAAAGAAGTATGACAGAAAATAATTTAAGACAAACGTTGATGATCGAAGACGGTATTCCCATTCAAAACCCTACAGGTTTAGCTGTTGGTACCCTGATTACCAAAGAGGATACGACCTATCTATTACTACCAGGACCGCCCAATGAATTAAATCCAATGTTTCAGCAAAACGTTCGTCCATTACTAGCAGCACGATTTCCGCAAGCAGAACAGCTAATATCGAGAGTGTTGAGGTTTTATGGCATTGGTGAATCACAGTTAGTAACTGATTTAAAAGAATTGATAGATAGGCAAACCAATCCAACGATCGCACCTTACGCCAAACCAAACGAAGTTACATTACGTTTGACTGCGAAGGTTGCGGATGAAGGTTTAGGACAACAACTGTTGGATGAGTTAGAAGCGAAAGTCATGGCTAAAGTAGGCACGTATTTTTATGGCTACGGGGATGAGAATAGCTTAGTGAAAGTGACTGTTGACGCATTAAAGAAATATGGAAAAACTGTAACAGCCGCAGAAAGCTTAACCGCAGGATTGTTTCAAAGTACGTTAGGAGACATAACTGGTGTATCAGAGGTTTTTAAAGGTGGTTTTGTCACCTATTCTGCTGAAACAAAAGCACATTTTTTAGGTATTGATGTGAAACTATTGGAAAAAGAAGGCACTATTAGTGAAGCTTGCGCAATCGCAATGGCAGAGCGAGCAAGAATAGTAGCGGATGCAGATTATGCAGTGTCCTTTACTGGAGTTGCAGGTCCAGATGAATTAGAAGGAAAACCTGCTGGTACCGTTTGGATTGGTTTTGCTGAAAAAGGTCAGTCAACAATAGCTGTGCTTCAACATTTCAACCGTGATCGACGTTCTATTCGCAAAAGTGCTGTGATGAAAGGTTTAGACCTGATTTTAAGAGCAGTAAATAAGAAAAATTAAAAAGGCGAATGTTTGTTCGTTTTTCTCTTGCTTTTTTTAAATAAACCAGTTATGATATATTTATTGAAAAGGAATTTAAATCGTTTATATATAAGGAGGATTATCGATTGGCAGATGATCGTAAAGTGGCCTTAGACGCCGCACTAAAAAAAATCGAAAAGAACTTTGGTAAAGGTTCAGTAATGAAATTAGGGGAGAAGATCGATCAACAAATCTCGACGATCCCTAGTGGTTCTCTAGCATTGGATGTGGCTTTAGGTGTCGGCGGTTATCCTCGTGGACGGATCGTTGAAGTCTATGGACCAGAAAGTTCTGGTAAAACAACGGTGGCTTTACATGCAATCGCTTCTGTGCAACAACAAGGTGGCACAGCTGCCTTTATCGATGCTGAGCATGCGTTAGATCCTCAATATGCACAAGCTTTAGGGGTTAATATTGATGAATTACTTCTTTCACAACCCGATACTGGTGAACAAGGCTTAGAGATTGCAGATGCCTTAGTTTCAAGTGGTGCGATTGATATCGTCGTAATTGACTCTGTAGCGGCGCTAGTACCTCGTGCAGAGATCGATGGCGAAATGGGTGCAAGTCACGTTGGATTGCAAGCACGTTTGATGTCACAAGCCTTACGTAAGCTTTCAGGTTCAATCAATAAAACGAAGACGATTGCGATCTTCATCAACCAAATCCGTGAAAAAGTTGGGGTTATGTTTGGTAACCCAGAAACAACACCAGGTGGACGTGCCTTGAAATTCTATGCAACAGTTCGTTTAGAAGTAAGACGTGCGGAACAATTGAAACAAGGAACAGACATTATTGGGAACCGGACAAAAATCAAAGTTGTAAAAAATAAAGTGGCACCGCCATTTAAAGTAGCAGAAGTTGATATCATGTATGGACAAGGTATCTCTCAAGAAGGCGAATTACTTGATATGGCAGTTGAAAAAGATATTGTCGATAAGAGTGGCGCGTGGTATAGCTATAAAGAAGAACGAATCGGTCAAGGACGTGAAAATGTCAAAGTCTATATGACGGAGCATCCAGAAATGGTGGAAGAAGTTTCGAAACGTGTCCGTGATGCATTCGGTATCGGCGATGGAACAGGAATCGTTGAAGAAGAACAAGCACAAGAAGAACTTCTTCTGGACGAAGAAGAATAAATACACAACAAAGCAAACCAATGAGAGCCACTCAAGGCTTTTTATTGGTTTGTTTTTTACGTAGATAGAATTCTTTTTAGCATTGAAGGTCTTTCAACCAGAAAGGGCTTTTTTAAGTTGACACACTGGTGTACAAACATTAGAATAAAGTTGTGTGCTAAACACGTATGCAAGTAGGCATATTGATAATTGATTATAGTTTATCAGAAAACTACATGAATATTGAAAATTGAAGATAGTATGGAGGTGGAAACAATGGGTTTAGAAATTCTCCTCGCTATCATCGGTTTAATTGTCGGTCTTGGTTTAGGGTTAGTCGTTGCAAAATCACGTCATGAAAAGGCTATAGATGGTGCAAAGTCCTCTGCAGAAGGCATAATCGAAAGTGCCAATAAAGAAGCAGAGACTCTGAAAAAAGAAGCTTTATTAAAAGCTATGGAAGAAAACCAGAAGTATCGTTCAGAAATTGAAAGTGAGTTGAAAGAAAGCAAAGTAGAACTTAAATCTCAAGAAAATCGTTTGCTACAAAGAGAACAAACATTAGATCGTAAAGATGACTCTCTTGGAAAACGTGAAAACTCACTGGAAGAAAAAGAAGAGAAACTTGGTGCTAGACAGCAATTAATTGATGAGCGAGAAACAGAAGTAGAAAGCTTGATCGAAAAGCAACATCAAGAGTTAGAACGGATTGCTTCGCTGTCTAAAGAAGAAGCAAAAGATATTATCATGAAATCAACGGAAGAAGAGTTGAATCATGAACTAACACTAATGGTCAAAGAATCAGAACAGCGAGCTAAAGAAGAATCAGATCGCAAAGCGAAAAACTTGCTATCGTTGGCGATTCAACGTTGTGCTGCTGATTCCGTTTCTGAAACAACCGTTTCTGTGGTGACCTTGCCTAACGATGAAATGAAAGGTCGTATCATTGGCCGTGAAGGTCGTAATATTCGGACGTTAGAAACGCTGACAGGTATTGATTTAATTATCGATGACACGCCAGAAGCAGTCGTCTTATCGGGCTTTGATCCAATCAGAAGAGAAATTGCTCGGATGA
>Ga0308156_1000526_pt1 | contig 74539 bp, 66 predicted proteins | sample PhyAR2_FD_201041 | JGI IMG/M metagenome (GOLD analysis project Ga0308156, IMG submission 201041) | Phyllosphere microbial communities from UC Gill Tract Community Farm, Albany, California, United States - DLSL A.R2 | ecosystem: Host-associated > Plants > Phyllosphere > Unclassified | place: USA... | reverse complement strand
CCAAAAACCGTGAAGAATTCCGACAGCTTCAAAAAGAAAAAGCAGAACTGGAAAAACAGCGTCTGGAGAACAATCTGAACAAAGAAAACTTTTTATAAGCTTCTGATAAACTGGCCAGGTGTAGTCTTGGTATATTTCTTAAAGATCTTATTAAAATAAGTAATATTATTAAAACCCGTAGCATAGCAACTTTCTGCTATGCTTTTTTCTTGCGAAAGCAGAATGCAAGCCTTATCTATACGGTATCTGTTCACGAATTCCACGAAGGTAATAGAAGTCGCTTTTTTAAAGAAATTGCAAAACGCCGGCTTTGTAAGATTTGCCAGATCAGCGGCTTGCTGGATGTCTACTTCATTCTGATAACCATTCTCAACGTAGGTGAAAACCGCTTCCAGACGTACTCTGTTTCTGGAGACGATTGTATATGGCATTATCTCCGTATTCAGGAGTTCATAATCCTCGGTTTTTGAGAGCTCAAATAACAAATCTAAAAGAAGCAGATATCTGGTATAACCTTCTGACTGCGTGATGACTTCCAGCTTTGGAATGATCCTGTTTTTGACTTCGGAAGAAAACAGAACGCCGTATCTGGACATTTCTATCAGTTTTCTGATGGCGTTGCTATCCGGCTCACCTTCCGGCAGAGACAGGATTTCCTCTCTGAAAAGAATAACGATTTCTTCATGCGGATCTGTTGCATTGAGACCAAGTCCGGAATGGGGAATATTGGAGCCAATAAGCGCCAGTGCACCGTCTTCAAAATGACTTTTGTGATAGCCGACGTGACGTGTCCCTTTCCCCTTGAGGACGCAAACGATCTCAATCTCAGGATGATAGTGGTACTGCCAGTTGAGCTCTGAAATCGGAATATCCTTGATATGGAATACTTTAAAGGAGCTGTTGTCGTCCGGAGAAATATGTTCTAGAATAACTTTCATTCCAGTTAATGTTATTTTTATGTAAAAATAAACAAAACATATTAATATTGTTCTATTTTTTATTTATTGCGTTAAAAGAAATTTCCCCAAATGCCTCTACTTTTGTAAAGCAAAAACAATTTCTCACAAGATTGTGTTTGTGAATTTTTAAGGTCTATATATGAAGAAGGCTGGAAATTAATTTTTCCAGCCTTCTCATATTTTACAGAATTCTTATTTCTCTTAATTGAAATTATATCCGATACCGAGGATAAACATACTTGGACGGTTATCATAACGGATTTCCTGTCCAGCTACAGAGGTGAAAACTCTGGTATCTTTGGAGAAAGCACCTTCATATCTTGCATTGACTACAAACTTGGAAAGTGTAGCCTGAGCACCAAACTGGTAACCTACAGTAAATTCATTCTTAGCGTTTTCTTTGAAACTAGCATAAGTCTTGTCTGTACCAAGGTTGTAAGACGCAACAGGACCTACAAATGCAGAAAGCTTTCCTAAAAGAAAGTTGTGTCCCAACAGTACGGGAACGTCAATTCTGTCATTTTTTGCCTCCAGCTCTACGCCATCTATTGTGTTTTTGTTCTTGAAAGAGGTATAGTAGATCTCCGGCATTACAAACCAGCCGCCAACAGGTGATCCTATCTTTGCAGCCAATCCCACGTTGAAGCCTGAAGTGTTATCTCCTTTGCTGTCTATAGCACCATTGAAGGTACCTTTCAGATTCTCCCAACTTGCAGATGATGTGTTGAATAATGCATTTGCTCTCACTCCAAATGTTACTTGCGAATAGGCAAATACACTTGCTAATACACCGATGGTACTAATCAGTTTTTTCATTTTCTTCTGGTTTATCGTTAATTAAACTTGTTTGATCATTTTCTAACATAAATTCTCTCAGCTGTTTGAACAGTTCTGATGAATAAACGAAATCTATCAGATTTTTATTTTTTGCCGTGGTAAGCATAGATTTATCGCCTTCCCACTCTTTTATGCCTAATCTGAGGTAGAGAATCTTCTCGCCAATCGTCATTACAGAGTTCATATCGTGTGTATTGATGATGGTGGTCGTGTTGTATTCCCGGGTAATTTCCAACAGCAGATCATCGATGACATTTGATGTATAAGGATCCAGACCCGAATTGGGCTCGTCACAAAAAAGATACTTCGGATTGTTGACGATGGCGCGCGCAATGGCGACCCTTTTCTGCATACCACCGGAAATCTCAGATGGATATTTTTTGTTGGCTTTATCAAGATTTACCCTGCCAATCACTTCCAAGACTTTTCTTTTTTTCTCACGGTAAGTAAGATTGGTAAACATATCCAGCGGAAAACTGATGTTCTCTTCTACCGTCATAGAGTCGAAAAGTGCACTGCCCTGGAAAACGGTTCCTATTTCGGACCTTAGAACCTGCTTTTCTTCACGGGACATTTTCATGATATCCCGTCCGTCGAATAAGATACTTCCGCTGGAAGGCTCATAAACATTGAGAAGAGACTTCAGAAAAACGGTTTTTCCCGATCCACTCTGACCAATGATGAGATTGACCTTTCCTGTATCAAATGTAGTGTTTATACCCTTTAGAACCTCAACCTCGTTGTTAAAGCTTTTCCTTAATTCTTTTACTTCTATCATTAGCTTAGTAACATTTGGGTTAATATCAGATTCATAATAATCACAGCAATCATAGTCCAGACAACGGCCTGTGTACTTGCTCTTCCCACTTCCAGTGAGCCACCTTTTACATTATATCCAAAGTAAGCAGGAATCGTTGCAATTAAAAAAGCAAAAACAGCAGTTTTCAAAAAGGCATACCAGATAAAATAAGTGGGCATATACATCTGGACTCCTGTGATATAGTCTGCCTTGGTCCAGCTTCCTGTAGCTGCTCCTGCGAAATAACCGCCTAGAATCCCTACGACGATACTGATTGCAATCAATATCGGATTGAAAACCACACTGGCTACTATTTTTGGTAAAATCAGGAAATTCGGAGAGTTGACTCCCATAATATCGAGCGCGTCTATCTGCTCTGTAACCCGCATAGTTCCGATGCTGGAAGCGATGTAGGAACCTACCTTTCCTGCCAGAATCACCGAAATAATTGTGGGGGAAAATTCCAAAATAAGTACAGTTTTTGTGGCATAACCTACAAAACTGTTGGGAATCGGGAATGATGATGCACTGAAGTTATTGAACATCTGGATGGCCACAACGGCACCTACAAAAAAAGAGGTGAAGAGCACCAAACCGAAGGAATTGACTCCAAGATCATAGAACTCCCGTACGAGGAGTTTGAGGTATACATTTCTCTTCTGCGGTTTGCTGATAGCTTTTCCCAGCAGAATAAAATATTCTCCAATAGCTACAAATAGTCGTTTTAACATAAAACAAAATTAGTTTTTTTCTAATAAATATCAGCGGGCATTTTTGTCTCCGACTATTATTAAAAATATGGTTTTCAAGATGATTACAATATCCATGCTAAAGCTCCAGTTTTTCACATAAAAAGAGTCTGCCAAGATTCTTCTTTTCATTCCGAGATTCATATCGCCTTCGTCGCCGCGCAGTCCGCTTACCTGGGCCAGACCTGTGATGCCGGGCTTTACCATACTTCTGAGGCTGTAGCGGCTGATTTTAGGCTTATAAAAATCATCCACCATCAGCATATGTGGCCTTGGACCTACTACAGACATACTCCCGAGAAGGACGTTGATAAACTGAGGCAGCTCATCCATACTAGTTTTCCTGAGGAATTTACCAATTTTAGTAATTCTCAAATCATTGGCATCTGTTGTTTTTTCGGAGGATTGATCGTTGGCCTTCATCGTCCGGAACTTCAGGCAGTCGAAAACCTCGTCGTGGTACCCATACCTTTTCTGCAGAAAGAAGACAGATCCTTTTGGGTCATTCAGTTTTATAAGTATGATAATAATCGGGAACAGCCAGGAGCAAAGTGTCAGCAGGACGAAAACAGAAAAAACTATATCAAATGTCCGTTTTACAGTCACATTGGTAAAGAAATCAAGAGGATATTTGGCCTGAGACAGTATTGGAACAGTCTCGATATAATTGAATTCGTATTCAAAAAAATCATTCTGGATGATGTTTGGAACTAGCGATATCCTAACTTTATTAAGTTCTGCCTGGTGGAAAAGCGCATCTTCAAAAGTTTTCTGAAGACAGTTTTCTGACGGTAGAAAGATCGTGTGAATCCCATTTTCCTTCCAGAATCTGATCAATGTCTGCGGGTCGTAATCTCTTGAAGGATAGTCATAGATCCTGAAACCGTAATCTTTTCTCTGCGTGATAATTTCCCTCAGAATGTCAGACGACGGACTCTCTCCTATAAACATAATATTCCTGTGGTTGATTCCTTTACTCCTCAGATATTTCAGGATGAAGAAAATCGCACTTTTGATTGGTATCACTACCAGCAGCAGGATAAACGCAAGGTAGAAACGTTCTGTTTTCAGAAAATCATTGGTGCTGACTTTTGCAAGCATCAACACACCTATGAAAAAGACAAAAACGTGGATAAAAATCCTTTCCAGAAAAACGGTGTAGGTGACATTCCGCGGAATATGGTATAATTTGGTTCTGCCACTAAGCAGGATCCAGAAAGAGCACAGCAGTAGCATGGACAAAATATTCTGTTCCAGCGTTTCAGAATCATATCTAACTTCAAAATTCCTGAAATAATGGAACCAGAAAACAGCTGCTACCAGAACCATATCCAGCAGGATTACAAACGCTTTGAAATATCTAGAATACCTTAGCTGCTGCATTGTTCAAATTTATGGAATATTCAGATACTTATGTGTTTGGATGGAGGATCTCCACTGCGGATTTACCAGGATAAAGTCTGTGATTTTCGGATACATAGCATCCCGCTTGCTCCATTCGCTTTGCAGATAAAGTTCACATCCTTCGCTCACTTTGCTGCCCTGTTCGCTGGCAAAAGTAAAATCGCTGTTGTTGAAAATAATCATTTTCAGCTCGCTTGCTTTGGAGTAGATTTCAGCCAAAGGAAGTCCTGTTTTCTTGGGAGAAAGTGTAATCCAGTCCAGCTGTCCGCTCATGGGATAAGCGCCGGAAGTTTCGATATGAATCGTGCAGCCTAGCTGTTTCAGTTTTGCGGTGAGGATATCCAGATTCCACATCAGTGGTTCGCCGCCCGTCAAAACTATGGTTTTACAGAGTCTGGCTGCTGTTTCTGCAATCTCTTCAGCATTCATCAGTGGATGAAGCGTTGGATCCCAGCTTTCCTTAACATCGCACCAGTGACAGCCGACATCGCATCCGCCCAGGCGAATAAAATATGCCGCTTTTCCAGCGTGAAATCCTTCACCCTGAATAGTGTAAAAATGCTCCATCACTGGGAGCATTCTACCTTCTTTTAATAAAATATTTTCTTCTTCTTTAGTCATTGTCCTCTCCCTAAATCCCTCTCCAAAAGGAGAATGACTTTTACAGTCTCTTCTTTGGTGGGATTATTTTTTTTATAAATTAGTCGTTGTAAACAGACGTTTTGTACGCAATGATGGTGTTTTTCATCAGCATCGCACGGGTCATTGGTCCCACGCCACCGGGAACAGGTGTTATCCAGTCTGCTTTTTCTGCGCAGCTTTCAAAATCGACATCGCCAGCGAGATGATAGCCTTTTTCCGACTCATCTTCTACACGTGTAATTCCCACATCTACGATGACAGCGCCTTTTTTGATCATATCGCCTTTCAGGAAATTAGGATCGCCCAATGCGGTAATCACAATATCTGCCTTTTTTGTATATTCTTCTATTTTCTCTGTATAAGAATGCGTTAGGGTAACAGTTGAGTTTCCCGGGAAGTCTTTTCTTCCCATCAGGATGCTCATTGGTTTGCCTACAATACGGCTTCTACCGATGATTACACAGTCTTTACCTTTTGTTTCTATATTATATCTTTCCAGTAAGGTCAAAATCCCAAATGGTGTTGCCGGCAAAAAGGTGTCCATTTCCAGTGCCATTTTCCCGAAATTCTCCGGATGAAAACCATCCACATCCTTTCTTGGATCTATTGCCATAATGATCTTTTCCTGATCAATCTGTTTTGGCAAAGGCAGCTGAACGATGAATCCGTCAACTGCTTTTGATTTATTAAGCTCATCAATTTTTTCCAGCAATTCCGATTCTGCAACCGTACTTGGAAATTTAATTAATGAAGAACTGAAGCCAACTTCCTGACAGTCTTTCACCTTGCTGTTCACGTAAGCCTGGCTTGCGCCGTTGTTTCCTACCAAAATTGCCACCAAATGCGGTGGTCTTTTTTTGTTGGCGAGGATTCTTTCAACTTCCTCTTTGATTTCAGCTTTTACCTCTTTGGAGACCTTCAGTCCGTCTAGAATTTGTGCCATTATTTTCTTTCTTTTTACTTTTAGATTAATTTGAATAATGAAGTGTTCCTTTCCCAACACCACATTTATTTCTTACTTATTTCCTTTATAATAATTGATCAGTCCGTTTGTAGAGCTGTCGTGCGTTTCAATTGTATGTTCGCTTTCCAGCTCCGGAAGGATTTTTCCTGCCAATACTTTCCCTAATTCTACTCCAAACTGGTCAAAACTGAAGACATTCCAAATGGCACCCTGAACAAAGATCTTGTGCTCATACAAAGCAATCAGCTGTCCTAATGTAAACGGCGTCAATTCCTTAAACAGGAAAGAATTCGTAGGCGTATTTCCTGCAAATATTTTATACGGTAACAGGAATTCTATTTCCTCCTCCGTTTTGCCAGATGTTTTCAGTTCATTGAAAACCTCATCTTCTGTTTTACCGAAAGCCAAAGCTTCAGTCTGTGCAAAATAATTGGCCAACAGGATATCCTGATGTTCCCCAACCTCATTCACCGATTTTGCATAAGCGATAAAATCTGCAGGAATCAATTCTGTTCCTTGGTGAATCAACTGATAAAATGCGTGCTGACCGTTGGTTCCGGGTTCTCCCCAGATGATCGGTCCTGTTTCGTACTCTACAAATTCACCGTTTCTGTCCACCGATTTTCCGTTGCTTTCCATATCACCTTGCTGAAGATATGCCGCAAACCGATCGAGATATTGAGAGTAAGGCAGAATTGCATAAGTACTTGCTGCAAAGAAGTTACGGTACCAGATTCCTAAAAGTCCCATCAAAACAGGAACATTTTTGTCCAATTCTGCAGTCTGGAAATGAACGTCTGTATCGTGAGCTCCCCTTAATAATTGTTCGAAGTTTTCATAACCAACGGACAAAACGATACTCAAACCGATTGCACTCCAAAGAGAGTAACGGCCGCCAACCCAATCCCAGAATTCGAAGATATTCTCCTCCGCAATTCCGAACGCTTTAACCGACTGAATATTAGTTGATAAAGCTACAAAATGTTTTGCAACATCAGCCTCGGTTGCGCCAGATTTCAGGAACCAGTCTTTAGCAGATTTGGCATTCGTCATCGTTTCCTGAGTTGTAAATGTTTTGGAAGCAATGATGAAAAGCGTCGTTTCCGGATCAAGGTCTTTTACCACCTCAGCCATATGATTGCCGTCCACATTAGAAACGAAATGAACATTTAATCTTGTTTTGAAATGTTTCAATGCAGAACAAACCATCACTGGTCCAAGGTCTGAACCTCCGATTCCGACATTCACAACATCGGTGATTTGTTTTCCTGTAAAACCTTTGTGAGAACCGGAAATGATGCTTTCCGAAAAAGCCTTCATCTGATCCAAAACCTTTTTGATGGCAGGTTTGATATTCTCGCCATCCACCAAAATTTCTTTATCAGAAAAATCTCTCAACGCTGTGTGAAGTACCGCTCTGCCTTCTGTTTCATTGATTTTATCTCCGGCAAACATACTTTTGATCGCCGATTGTAACTCGGTTTCTTTTGCCAAATCCAGCAGTAATTCCATCGTTTTGGAATCTGCTAAGTTTTTTGAATAATCGAAAAGAAAATTTTCTGTTTCCAGTGAAAATTCCTTGAAACGGTTTTCGTTGTACTGGAAAAGTGTTCTCAGTTCGAAATCGTTGTTGGCAAAGTGATCATTGAGCGCTTTCCAGGCGGAAGTATGGAGTGGATTTATTTTTGGTAACATTCTTTTTAAGGTTTTTAAATTTAAAATCGATCTTACAGAAACTGCCGTAAGATTTGCAAATTTAGGAAAAATAAGCCATTTTATTTAAATAACCAATAGAATAAACAGACGTTTGAAAACTTATTGTAACGGTGTAAAAGCGCGATATTATGTTTTGAAATCATCACTTAATTTTCTGCCATTCTTCCGTCTCCATTAATTTTTAGTATCCTCATAAACTTCGAAATGCCCAAACTTCCCTTTTCACCATTATCATAGATAGTTTTGGTTTTTCCTTGATCATAAACAACTGTTTTATCGACAGATGAATGGTCGCAATATCCAATTGAGTAAGTGTTTTTTAAACTAGAAATTAATTAAGAAAATGGCTAAAGAAAAGGGAAATTATTTCATAACTAATTGGCAGAGGCAAGATAGACATCAAAATTTAATAAAAATCAGACACTCCCTATTAAATCCGATTTTTGCTGGAAATATGACAATTGTCTTGATCAAATGCAAGCGACCACTTTAAAATTAAAACTAACTTTACCATCAAATTAAGCTTATGGATGATTTTATGGCTGCCCGATCGCAGATGGCGATGTCACTTGGTTTTCACATCATATTCTCCTGCGTTGGGATGGTAATGCCTTTCCTGATGGCGTTTTCTCATTACAAATACCTCACTACAAAAGACGAAGTTTACAAAGGCCTCACCAAAGCCTGGAGCAAAGGCGTGGCGATTCTTTTCGCAACAGGCGCAGTTTCCGGCACAATGCTGTCCTTTGAACTCGGATTGCTGTGGCCGAAGTTTATGGAGCACGCAGGCCCAATTTTCGGGATGCCGTTTTCTCTGGAAGGCACTGCTTTTTTCATTGAAGCGATTGCGATTGGTTTCTTTCTTTACGGCTGGGAAAAATTCAACAAATGGTTCCACTGGTTTTGCGGCGTTGTCGTAGGCGTCAGCGGTTTAGCTTCCGGAATTCTCGTCGTAGCAGCCAACGCTTGGATGAACAGTCCCGCCGGCTTCGATCATATTAATGGGCAATATGTGAATATAGATCCTATAAAAGCGATGTTCAACAAGGCTTGGTTTCCTCAGGCCTTCCATATGAGCGTGGCGGCATTTGCAGCGACTGGATTTGCGGTTGCCGGTATTCACGCCTTTATGATATTAAAAAAACGAAATGTCATTTTCCACACCAAAGCTTTTAAAATTGCCGCAGGATTCGCCATCTTCGGAGCACTTCTGGCACCAATCAGTGGCGATGTTGCCGCTAAATCTGTTGCAAAAAGACAACCGATAAAGTTAGCAGCAATGGAAGCACATTTCGAAACCGAGAAAGGCGCAAGCTTCGTCATAGGCGGCGTTCCGGATGAAAGTACTGAAAAAATCAATTACGCGATCAAAGTTCCCAAACTTTTAAGTTTTCTTGCCAATGGCGATTTTGACTCGGAAGTGAAAGGCCTCAAGGATTTCCCACGGGATGAGTGGCCGCCTGTTGCCGTAGTGCACTATGCTTTTCAGATTATGATATTCTTTGGCAGTGTGATGATGGCCATCGCAGGATTGTACCTCATCGCAAGCTTCTGGAAAAAGAAGTGGCTGACCCAATCCTGGTTTCTGAAGATTTTTGTGACAGCTATTCCTTTCGGCTATATTGCGCTGGAAGCAGGCTGGACAGTGACAGAAGTTGGCAGACAGCCCTGGATTATTTACGGCATTATGAGAACGGTGGATGCGGTGACGCCCATGCCGGGAATCCAGTACTCGTTTTACTTTTTTACACTGGTTTTCCTCTCGTTATCATTGGTGATTATTTTTCTTTTATTAAGACAAATCAAAATGGTTCCGAAGCTGTATGACCCTACAGATCCTCATTATAATCCTAAAAGCAAAACAAAATGATCTACGTTGTAATAGCATTTCTTTGGGTTTCTATCTGTCTGTATCTGATTACCGGCGGCGCAGATTTCGGGGCGGGAATTATTGAACTTTTCTCACGAAATTCCTACCGAGAAAAGACCAGATCTCTGATGCTGAAATCGATTGCACCAATCTGGGAGGCCAATCATATGTGGCTGATTATTGCGATCGTTATACTGTTTGTCGGCTTTCCTACTATTTACACAACAGTTTCAACTTATCTGCATATTCCTTTGGTATTGATGCTTGTCGGGATTATTGCTAGAGGAACCGCCTTTACATTCAGAAATTACGATGCGGTGCACGATAGCTGGCAAAAACTATACACGCAGATTTTTTATTATTCCAGTTTGCTGACACCTTTTTTCTTGGGAATGATAGCAGCAGCAACCATCTCAGGATCTATAGACACGGAGGCCAAAGACTTTCTTGGTCGTTATATTTTCAGCTGGCTCAATTGGTTTGGCGTCTGTGTCGGCTTTTTTACGGTGGCACTTTGCGGATATCTGGCGTCGTTGTTTTCGCTTCATCAGGCCAGATTCAGTGACTCTCTGCCGATCATCATCCGGAAAACAAGACAGACAGCCGTATATGTGGTGCTATCGGGGATTCTTGTTTTTGCAAGTGCCTATTATTCCGATATTCCTTTGCTGAAATGGATTTTCTCCAAAGCCTTGGGAATCATCGCTATTACATTGGCGACAGTAAGTCTTCTCTTCACCAACGATGCTATAAAAAAGAAAAAATTCCTGCTGGTGAGAATTCTTGGTGGTTTTCAGATTATTATGATCCTCGTTGCGGCAACCTATCAGCACAATCCTGATATTATCCTTTTTGCCAACGGGACTTCCCTATCTTTATTTGATGAAAGTGCGGCACAAAAAACCATCGCTGCGCTGGGATGGGCGCTGCTGTTGGGAAGCATCTTTATCCTGCCGTTTTTATTTTATCTTCTCTTTTCATTTGATGAAAAAGAAAATAAAAACTGACAATTGGCGTTTCAGAACTTATATTTTGTAGTAATAAATTTCTATTTTCAATAGGCGTTTAGCGCAAACAATTAAGTGCAGAGCTACTATATTGAGCTTAAACCAATTAATAATTTTTAATATTTGCATATGAAAAAGATTTTTGCATTTGTGGCAATCAATTTGAGTTTATTAAGTTTTTCTCAGGCCTGGACAGGCGCCGGAGACCAAAAAGCACAGGGCGGCATCAATGTTTGGGGATTGGGAACCGGGCCTTCTGTGAGTTACGATTACGGACTCAACAGTCTGATTTCCGTCGGTGGTGGTGCCAATGTCTATTTTAATGAAGATGAGGACAATCCGTTTATTTTCGGAAGGATTGGCTTTCACCTGCAGGAAACGCTGGCTTTGCCTCCTGAATTTGATATCTATCCGGGCGCCAATGTGGGCGTTGCCGGCAGAAACTTTGGATTGGGTGTTTACATTGGCGCCAGATATTTCTTTACAGAAAACTGGGGTGCGTTTGTGGAAGCCGGAAACAATGGAAGTTTCGGCGTCTCCTATTCGTTTTAGATTTTTTTAATTTATCATCGTAAGCATTCTGTAGTTTCGGGATGCTTTTTTTTGTTGTTAAATGTGATCGTTTATATTATATTATTATGAGCAATTTTGACAATTCAATTTCATTTTTATATCGTGAAGAAATGTTCTATAAATCATCTGCATTTTTTTCTCTCTACCAATGCATTTTCGTTATTAAAATATAAAATTTCATTTATGGCTCTTATTTTTGGATAATTCCGACAATTCAATTATGACTAAAATCATATTGATACTATATCCAAAATGATAAAAAACGTTAAAAAATTAAAATTAAACCACCTCATTTACAGGTATTTATAATTTAATATGTAATATTTATTAACAAAATATTACGATATAGCAAAAAAGTGTTAATATAGGAAAAACATTTTTTGCTGTTGTGCAATCGATTGCATCAAATTAAAAATAAACCATAAAAGTCAAAGTTATGCCACATGAAAAATTTTCAGGATCCGGTTTAGATTTCCGGAAGACAATTGCAGCTTTCTTTTTATTCTCGTCCGCTGTTGCCTTTGCTCAGGAAACACCAGCATCCGACACTATAAAAAGCACAGAAAAGGAGATTGAGCAGGTTGTACTAGTCGGATACGGCAGTGTCAAAAAAACAGATTTGACAGGATCTGTCAGCACCATCAGTGCTGAAAAAATCACAGAAAGAAACAATACAAATCCTTTGGAAGCGATACAAGGAAGTACACCAGGGGTCAATATTACATCCAACACCGGTCGTGCCGGAGATGGTTTTAAAGTGATCATACGTGGTGCAAATTCCCTAACAGCAAGTGGAAATCCGCTGTTCGTTGTAGATGGTGTACCATTGGATAATATCGATTTTCTTAATCCTCAGGATATTGCCAGAATGGATGTTCTCAAAGATGCGTCATCAGCATCCATCTATGGTTCCAGAGGAGCCAGCGGTGTTGTGATTGTCACGACAAAAAGCGGATCTTCTGCAAAACGTGGCCTTTCTGTGCAACTGGAGACGTCTTACGGTGTGAAAAACGCAACAAGATTACCGGAGATGATGACTGGTGCAGAATGGTGGAAGTTCCATCAGGTTGCTTATATGAGTGCTACGCCGCTGATGCAAACGCCTGAACAATTGGCAGCGCTGTATAGTCTCAGAAGTCCATTGATGGTTCAAAGAGCCAACAACGGGTATAGTTTTGACTGGTATGATGCGGTTCTAAGGCCAGGCGCTACACAAAATCATTATCTTAATCTATCGGGAAGGTCTGATAACGGACTAGCGTACAATATGTCATTTGGTGTGCAAAAAGATGAAGGATTGATTGATAAAGATTCTCAGGACAAATACAGCTTCAAGCTGGGAATTACGCATAAGATTAATGAAAAATTCTCCACCGGCGCAAATGTGACAGTTGCCAAAATAACCACAGAACTGGGTAGTGATCTTGCGATGCAGGAAGCCTTCCGACTAAGTCCACTCACCTCGCCCTGGGCCATAGACGCCAATGGTAATGAGCTTGTAGGAACCAAATTCTTCTTACCAGGAAAATTATTTTATCCTAACGGCGTTCCGGCTATCGACAAAACCAGTACACCCAACCCTTTGAGTGAGATCGCCAATTCCAATCAAACTGAGAAAGTATGGCAGGCTTTAGGCAATGTGTTTTTCCAGTACCAGGCTAAGAAATGGCTGTCTTTCAAAACTACTTTTTCAACAGGCTTCTCCAATACTCAACTAGGAGCAGCATATGGTATAGAAACTAATGCTGGTGTTGCAGTTAAACGTATTTCTTCTTCTATAAAAAGAAATGATAACTTCAATTACACCTGGGACAATCAAATTGATATGAAGCACAAAATTGGAGATGATCATGATTTCAGCTTGTTGTTGCTCCAAAGTACTTTTTATAACGAGGATATGTCATCTTATTCCTATTCCAACGGACAACCCTTTGACACAGATATTTACAATCTTGGTTCCGGCGTACAAACAAGTTTCCAGATCACTTCCGGATTTACAAAAAGAACTTTAAACTCATTTGCAGGTAGACTCAACTATGCTTACAAAAATAAATATATGTTGACGGCTTCCACAAGATATGACGGTTCTTCTGTTTTTTCTGAAGGTAACAAATGGGCTAACTTCCCCTCTGTAGCATTGGCCTGGAGAGTGAGCAAAGAATCTTTTCTGGAAGACAACAGAATTGTTTCAGACTTCAAGTTGAGAGCGAATTTAGGCTACACAGGAAATGACAATGTTATCCCTTATACCACTCAGGCATTATTAAACCAACAAACATTTTACGCCAACGGATCAAATCTTCTTTCCGGCTGGCAGTCTGATGCTTTGGCAAACAAAAACCTGACTTGGGAGAAAACAAGAGAAGTCAATTTTGGACTAGATTTTGGCTTCGTGAGAAATAGAATTACTGGTACTGTAGACGTTTATGACAGATTATCAAAGGATCTCATCTATCAGCAGCAATTACCTGCAGAAACCGGCTGGAGATATACCTACTCCAATGTTGGATCTGTGAGTAACAAAGGCGTCGAGGTTTTATTAACGACAAAAAATATCCAAAGCGAAAAAATAAACTGGGAAACTACCTTTACATTTACTAAAAACGTGAACGAATTGGTTTCTATCTACGGGCAGGACAGAGTAAGCGATATCGGAAACAACCTGATCCTTGGAAGCAGTTTGAACCCCAATTACAATTATATTTATGATGGCGTATGGCAAGAAAGTGAAGCCGCACAGGCCGCTGCTTACGGCCAATCTCCAGGCATGGCTAGACCAAAAGACATCAACGGTGACGGCAAATTTGATTCCAATGACAGAACAGTTATCGGAAGCTCTGTACCAAAATGGCAAGGCAGTTTTTACAACAAATTGACCTTCGGAAATTTCGATTTCAATTTCTCAGTAATTACTAATCAAGGACAAACTGTACTGAGCACCTTCCACAGAAATTTTGCGGATGTATCGGATAGAGGAAGACAAAAAATCAAAATGGATTACTTCATCCCGACAAATGGTGCAGGAATAGATTCTAATCCTAATACAGAAAATCCAAGACCGGGTGCCATTGCTACCGGAGCAGGCGCTTTCTGGAGTTCCGGAATGGCATATTACAGAGATGCTTCGTTCGTGAAAGTTAAAAATATATCTTTGGGCTACACCTTCAGCTCCAGCTTATTAAAAGAACTTAAAATAAATAGCTTAAGAATCTACGTCAACGTCTTGGATCCTTTTGTATTTACGAAATTTGACGGTTATGATCCAGAATGGGCAGCTTCGGCTTTTGGGATCAACAGACCTGCGTCTATAACAACTCAATTTGGTTTAAGTGCTAAATTCTAAAAAATAAATCTCATGAAAAAATCAATATTCATACTAGGTGTCGTCGCAGCATTATTCGGCTCTTGCAACGACTTTATAGAGGAGGACAGTTTATCCTTTGTTACAGCAGAAGAAACCTACACCACGGCTTCTGGTTTCCAGTTATTACTTAATTCCAATTATGCCTGGCTGAAAGGAATCTATGGTGGCGATCCTTGGCTGTTTGTATCCGGTACCGATATGTATGCAGAAGGCAGAACTCCCGAGCCTGCAGGACTCAGCCAGTACAAGCAGCTTATCCCTTCGGCAGAAGGTGTGGATCAGCTATATATGTCGTGTTATCAATTGATACAGTCGGTCAACAAAACGGTTTACTATTCTACCATTACAGAACAGAATCCCAATGTTCCTGTGATGGTAGGCGAGGCTAAATATCTTCGTGCTAATGCCTATTTCCTCCTGGTACAGACTTACGGAGGCGTGCCTATCGTAACAGAAAACTTTACAACACCAGTCCCTCTGAAATTTGACAGAAATACAGCAGAGCAGGTCTACGATTTTATCATTGAGGATTTGACAGCCTCTCTTGCCAGTGTTGGGACGGCGTCCTACAGCACCGCAGGCAAAGTCAACAAAAGAGCAGTAAATGATCTTTTAGCAAAAGTGTATTTGACACGTGGATACGAAACATTTGGTAAGCCGACAGATTTTGCAACCGCTGCAACCTATGCAGATGCCGCTATCGCCGGCCAGGGCTTGACCATCCCTTACGAACAACTCTTCACACCTGCGACTGATCAGAATGCTGAAGTAATTTTCTCTGTTCAATATGACTTTAATTCCACTTCTTCATCACCAACGACTTTGGGGAACAAGCAGTTCTACTTTTTCAGCTCCTATCTTGGAGGTTCAGAAACCGGAGCACCGCTGAGAAGCTACAACCTATGTCCTACAGATTATGCACTCGGTCTCTTTGAAAAAGGTGACTCCCGGTGGAACGCTACTTTTATGACAGAGATTTTAGAATTAAAAGAATCACCAACTAAGACGGTACTGTACTATCCATTTTACAGAAACGCTGGAGATCCTAATGTAAAGGTAAGACATTTCTACGCGCCAAAATGGTTTACTCCGGCAGACAAAACTGCTTGGATGACAACCAACGCAGGAAGATTATCCACCACATTTGTGTATCACGATTGGGGAACTTACTCCGCAGCTTATACATTAACTAAAAATATAGATGCTCAAACCATTCCTGTCAGAAAATTTGATGATCCTGCACTTACAACGCCATCCAGCACAGGTCCTGTAAGTACAAGGGACATCATTACTGCCAGACTTGCAGAAACATATTTGGTAGCAGCCGAAGCTTACCTTAAAGCAGGAAATCCTGCGACTGGCCTGCAAAGACTGAATGCAGTAAGAACCAGAGCTGGTGTAACATCTGCAACTGCTGGAGAATTCAACATCGATTATATTTTAGACGAGAGAGGCCGCGAAATGCTGGGAGAATACACAAGATGGTTTGACCTGAAGAGAACCGGAAAACTGGTAGAGCGCACCGTAAAATACAATTACAAAATCACCAGTGCCGCTCAGTTTGCAGGGAACAACGGACAATTAAAAATATTAAGACCTATTCCGCAAACGGTGATAGATCTGAACCAAAACAAAAACTTCCCACAGAATCCAGCATATTAACAACCACCACGAGAACTTTTAATTACAATGAGAAAAGACCGGAGCAATTCCGGTCTTTTTTTGTCTGAAATCCAACGAATCACATCAGGAAAATCGCCTCTCGGAAAGGCCGATCACCAGACGCCTGGCAGAGTCGGCCCAAAAGGCACGTGTCTTTCTCTTAAAACGCACGTGTCTTTTCATGAAAACCTCCGTACCTTTTTAGCAAAAGATATGGAGGTTTTTTATAGAATGTACTTGATTCATGTAAAAAGCACCGTCAAAAATAAAATGCTTTGTAATTTATTTGAGTTTAAGATTCCTGTTCTGCGTCGGAAGCGGAACATAGCCGTCATCATTGATGACTTTTGGGAAATCGTGGTTTTCCCATCTGATTTTTGCAGCTTCTATCTTTTCTTTTTCCGAAGATACAAAGTTCCAGTAGATGTGTCTCGGCTCCGGGAATGGCTCGCCGCCGAAGATGTAGACTGTAGACTCCGGCTTCAGAACAAAATGGCAGAGTTTGGCATCTTTAGCAATTAATATATGTTTTGGATTGTAAAGGTTGCCTTCACTTTCGATGTGCCCTTCCAGGATATAAAGCGATGATTCCCCGAAAAGATAGTCGCCCAAAATGATTTCCTGATCTTCTACCGAAGTGTTTTTAACCTCCAAAAAGTAGAGCGGCGAATAGACAGGCACCGGCGATTTGCGACCCAGGATCTCACCGGCAATCAGTTTGTAGGTAACGCCGTTATCCTGCCACCTTGGAATATCTTCTTTATTGATGTGACAAAATTCCGGTTCCATATCTTCCAATTCTTTGGGAAGCGCCACCCAAATCTGCAGTCCGTGCAGGTTTTTATCTGTCGTTCTCAGGTATTCCGGCGTGCGTTCGGAGTGGGCAACGGCTTTCCCGGCGGTCATCCAGTTGACGGCGCCTTCCTTGATCTCAATTTCTGTCCCGATGGAATCTCTGTGCATTATACTGCCTTCAAACAAAAAGGTGAGCGTAGAAAGTCCAATGTGCGGATGCGGCGGAACATCCAGATTTTCGTAATCTTTGAGTGCCGCGGGTCCCATATGGTCTATAAAAACAAAGGGCCCAACGCTTCTCTTCTGGGAAAACGGCAACAGTCTGCCGACCAGGAAATTCCCGATATCGGCGGCTCTCTCCTCGATGATCATTTGAATATTTGACATAGGTTTTCTTTTTAATTTTAAATAAAAATAACGATTTATAATTAATGTTCCAACTTTGTTACAAATGCCGCACTCTGCAGCCCGACCTGAATGGAGCTCATTTTTTGCGCGGACAAAATCTTTTACAATAATCAGATCTTCTGGCAAAAAATAGCGGGAATGGAGGGCGGAAAAGCTGCCCAAATCATCGGTGTTGCAAGGAAAATCACATTTAATATGACAAAAAGACGGCTATTTTACATTGGTATACTTTCTGACTAATTGATTACCTTTGAGCACTTATAATTTTAAAACATATTAATGGAATTAGCATTAAAGATATTTCAGTTTATCCTGAGCATTTCTATCCTTGTAACACTACACGAAATCGGGCACTTTCTGCCGGCGAAATGGTTCAAAACCAAAGTAGACAAATTCTTTTTATTCTTTGACCCGTATTTTTCCCTTTTTGCGATGAAGAAGATCAATGGGAAATGGCAATATAGATTCCTTTCCAAGAACGATCCCACGGAAATTGAGGTGGAGATCGACGGTAAAAAGGTGCTGCAGCCTATTGATGTTTCTGCACTTCCGGATTCCGACTGGAGAAAGCACGAGGGTGTGAAGTACGGCATCGGATGGCTACCTTTTGGCGGTTACGTGAAAATTGCAGGAATGGTGGACGAAAGTATGGACACCGAGCAATTGAAAAAACCGGCGCAGCCTTGGGAATTCCGTGCAAAACCGGCGTGGCAGCGGTTGATTATCATGATGGGCGGTGTGACGGTTAATTTCTTTTTGGCCTGGTTGATTTATTCTTCTCTTTCCTACTTCACCGGAGAAACTTTCCACGACAATGCCAAATTCGAAAACGGGATTGCAGTTTCTGATGCCGGAGAAAAAATGGGTTTGAAAACAGGTGATAAAATCTTAGCTATCGACGGAAAACCTGCGGAGAGAATGGAAACATCGACGATCAATCTGCTTTTTGCAAATGAAGCCACTGTCCTGAGAGACGGCAAAGAAGTGACTTTCCCAATCAACGAAGACGGCGTGGCAGAGGTTCTGCATTCCAACGAGGCAAAACTTTACTTCGCAAACCGTTTTCCGGCAGTGGTTGACAGTTTGGTTCCCAATAAACCGGCCATCCAGGCAGGCTTGCAGAAAGGCGACAAAATTGTTGGCATCAACGGACAGAAAGTTGAGTTCTATGATCAGGTCACCGATGCTTTGAAGAACAAGAAAGGCGGCGTTAGTTTAGAAGTGCTCCGAAACAATCAGCCTCTTACAATCCAAGCCAAGCCTGACGCGCAAGGTAAATTGGGTTTTGCGCCGAATTTACAGTTGGCTCAAAACTATCTGGACAAGAGCAAAACGGTAAAAACATACAGCTTTTTGGAAGCAATTCCGCGCGGATTTACCAGAACAATTGATGTGTTGACCATGCAAATCAAGCAGTTCAAGATTATCTTCAACACCAAGACGCAAGGTTACAAGAAAGTGGGTGGCCCGATTGCCATCGTCAATAATATGCACGTGGACAAAAGCAAAGACGGCAGCCTTTCTATAGATTGGGAGTTTTTCTGGAGTTTCACGGCGATGTTTTCCGTTTGGCTGGCATTTCTTAATCTGATCCCAATTCCGGGCTTAGACGGCGGCCACGTTTTGTTTACATTGTGGGAAATCATTACAAGAAAACCTGTTCCGCAGAAAATTTTGGAAAATGCACAAATGGTGGGTGTAATTTTCTTGTTGGGACTAATGGTGTTAATATTTGGAAATGATATAGTTAAGCTGATAGCGCAAGCTTTGAGCTAAAAAAATTAAAAAAAGTTTCAAAAAAAGTTTTGGAGTTTTTAAAAAAGTTTCTATATTTGCACACGCTTAAAGCAAAAAGAAACATTCCTCTTTAGCTCAGCTGGTTAGAGCATCTGACTGTTAATCAGAGGGTCCTTGGTTCGAGCCCAAGAAGAGGAGCAAACCATCACAGAAATGTGGTGGTTTTTTTGTGTTAAATAGTCACCAAAGAATTTTGTGCGTGGCAGGCTCAAATGTCTTAAAACAAAATATTTAATTATCGGTCAGGAATTGGCAAAGAAATTGCGTAGTTGGTTATATATCAACAACGTCTGCTAAAACTTAACGCTATGAATATTTCTTACTACGATTTTAAAAATCTACCCAATCAGTCCCAGTGCGACATCGTTCTGAACGAAGGTCATCTAATGAACGAAACTATTAAGGATGAACTGAAATTCGTTCTTTACGAGATCTCCTCTTTCTCTGTGGAAATCGTCTACAATAAAAACAACAGGATTGCAGGGATGAATGTGTACCAGAACAAATCTGCTTACGCTAATTAAAATCTAAAGCTATACGATTAAAATTTACTTTTGTTTTTTCGACTCAATCCAGCGGCTCATATACTTTGTAGACTGATGCTGATGGTGCTGAAGGATTTTTCCAAGAAAATTACCGGCTCTGTGGTTTTCAAGATTAGTGGATAATTGTTGAATTTTACTGATAAACGAATCTTTGTAAAGATCTTTGCTGTAAATAGACTTGAGTATGACATAACCGTTTTGCTGAGCCTTATTCCAAAGATTTTCATCTTGATAGAGCGCAACTGCCTTTTCAGCAAAAACCTCATCAGAATCTGCCACAAAACCATTCCATGGTAAATCTTTATGCATAGCCTCGGCCCCTGTTGGAGAAGTCACATTCGGTAAGCCAAATTTCATACTTTCCCAAAGCTTCCCTTTCAGACCTGCACCAAAAGGAATTGGTGCTAGTAAAACCCTTGCATTTTCAAATATCTCCTTTACAGACTCCGCTCTGCCCTTCACCAGAAAACCGTCTTTTTCGTTGTGCAGATCATAAACTTTTTGTCCGGCATAAGCACCGTAAATATGCAGTTCAGCTCCTGGAAGGTCTTTTCTGATCATCTTCCATATTTGTTTCAGTTTCAAAACCGTTTGCCAGTTGGGTTCGTGGAGAAAATTTCCAATGCTCACAAAATGCTGCCGCTCATCATAACCGAGCGTACTTTTTTCCACCTTGTCAGTCAGAAACGGAATGTAAAATAAAATAGCAGGATCGATTCTGAACTCATTGACCAACAGATTATACTCAAATTCCGAAATAATCAATGACAGATCACAGCGCAGGATAGCCGCCACTTCCCGCACAAAAATACTGTTGGTAAGGTCCTTTTTCTCCACAGTCCGTTTTTCAGCAAAAGCTTTCCGCCTTGCTTCCCTCAAGAAATGAAGATCTTCCGTATCAATGATTTTTACGGCGTTGGGACACTGCTCAGAAACGCGCCAGCCAAATTGCTCCTCGGTCACATAACGGTCAAAAAGAACAAGGTCGGGATTCAGATTTCTTATCTTCTCATCAAAACTCTCACTGTTGATTTCAATCTTTTGAATTTCGATTTTTTCGGAAAATTCCACGTTATTGGATGCGGTCAGAAAAGTGACTTTATAATTAGCTTCAGAAAAGAGCCTAATAAGCTGCATCATACGATGGCCGGCCGCAGTAGAAGCCGGTTCTGGGATTACGAGACCAATTACAACAAGATGTTTCACATCCACAAAAATAGAGATTCTTATTGTATTAATTTGGGCAGCTATTTCCGCCCTCCGCTCCCGCTATTTTTTGCCAGAAGTTTTCTACCTGAAGGACATTTGGCACTCAACAAAAAATGAGCTTCACTCAGGTCGGGCTGCAGCTTCGTCATAAAAACAAGGTTTCGTTTCAAATGAAATTTTCAATCGAAAACATCACGCCTTTCAAAAAAATTTATACTAATTTTGAGGTATGCGAATAGAAAACGAAATCAAGTTGGGGTTCAAAGATGTGATGTTTCGCCCGAAACGTTCCACACTCAAATCCCGCAGCGAAGTTACGATAGAAAGAGAATTCACTTTTCTGCACACCCAAAAGAAATGGAGCGGTGTTCCATTGATTGCTGCCAATATGGACACTGTCGGAACTTTTGAAATGGCAGAAGCCCTTTCCAAAGAAAAAATAATCACAGCCATTCACAAGCATTACTCCGTAGAAGAATGGAATCAGTTCCTCGATGGGAAATCCGACGAATTCTACCAGTACATTGCACTCAGCACCGGAACCGGCAAAGCTGACGAAGAGAAAATCAAAACCATTCTGGACGCCAATCCGCAGATCCAGTTTCTCTGCATTGATGTCGCCAATGGCTACTCCGAGCATTTTGTGCAGTTTGTAAAAAAAGCAAGAGCCAATTTCCCGGATAAAATCATCATCGCCGGAAACGTCGTAACTGGCGAAATGGTGGAAGAATTGATTTTGGCTGGCGCTGATATCATCAAAGTTGGGATTGGTCCAGGTTCCGTTTGCACAACACGTGTGAAAACAGGTGTTGGGTATCCGCAGCTTTCCGCCATCATAGAATGTGCTGATGCAGCGCACGGACTGGGCGGACAAATCATCGGTGATGGTGGCTGCAAAGTGCCTGGCGATGTGGCAAAAGCATTTGGCGGCGGTTCAGATTTCGTAATGTTGGGCGGAATGTTTGCCGGACACGACGAAAGTGGCGGAGAAATAGTAGAAGAAAATGGGAAAACTTACAGACTATTCTACGGAATGAGTTCACAAACCGCGATGGATAAACATTCTGGCGGCGTTGCAGAATACCGCGCTTCTGAAGGAAAAACTGTAAAAGTTGCCTACAAAGGTCCCGTTTCTGACACTGTTAAAGATATTTTAGGAGGCGTTCGTTCCACTTGTACGTATGTGGGCGCATCAAAACTGAAAGAGCTTTCCAAGAGAACGACTTTTATTCGAGTTCAGGAGCAGGAGAATCAGGTTTTTAATGGATGATATTCGATTATCTATCAACAGAAACCTAATTATCATCTTACTTTGTTTTTTATCATTTAATATCCTTGCACAAAATAAAATGCGAACGGTTGACGAACTTATAAACAAGACAGATCCAGGCTGGCCAATGGTAGAAGAAATGATACAGTCTGCTAAGAATAAGATTGATGTTTTACCAGTAAATCCTTGGCAAGCTGAGCAGGCCTTGTTCAAAACACAAGTTACAACGCGCTCTCCGATGGGCGCAATTGTTTTCAAGACTGGTGGAATTTTGGTAGATGATGGGTGGATCAGAATTCTGGGTTCAGGAAACGAAAAGCTCGACAGAACACTTCCAGATTGGAATAAGGGAAAATCATTCAGAGAATTTGGGGAGGTGCCTTCTTTTTTGTTGATTGCAGATGATGCGATTGGCGGTTTTTTTATACTGAATGGCGGTGGTCTTGGCGAAGATTTAGGTAAAATCTATTACTTTTCGCCTGATAATCTGGAATATGAACCTCTCGATATCACTTATACAGAGTTTTTAGAATTTTGTTTTAATAATGACTTAGAGCAATTTTACAAGGGAAACAGATGGCAAAATTGGCGAAAAGAAGTTCCTGAATTAGCCGGAAATCAGACTTTTGCATTCTATCCATTTTTGTGGACTGAAGAGGGAAAAGACATCAATAAAAATTCGAGGAAAGCGATTTCTGTAGAAGAGCAATATCATTTTAATCTAGATGCCAAAAAGCAACTTGGATTTGATAAATAGTATTTAAAAGTAGTTCAAAATAAATAATTCCGTCTCATTCAACAAGAGGCGGAATTTTTTTTGCGTGAAAGATGGTAGAAAACCTCAACATAGCCCCGATAGGAGCGGCATCCTTTTTTGGGATTGCGATGGGGAAAGCTTCAACCGATGACTTCCCGTCTGTCGCAATCACAGAAAAGATATAGCGGATAGCGGGTTGGGATCTCGGAAAAGAATCCCGAGCGGTATGCTTCTAAAAAAATAAAAGGCCTCTGAACGTGTCAAAAGCCTTTGTAATATATTCGTAATCAATATTTTAAGTCAACATTCCGCCGTCTACGTTCAGAACCTGCCCGGAAATGTACGAAGACATTTGGCTGCCGAAGAAAACGCAGGCGTTGGCCACGTCTTCGGGTTGGCCGCCACGTTTCAATGGAATCCCGTCTCTCCAGTTTTGAACCGTTTTTTCGTCGAGTGCTGCAGTCATTTCGGTTTCTATAAAACCTGGTGCGATGGCGTTGCAACGGATATTCCTGGAGCCTAATTCCAGCGCAATGGATTTTGTGAAACCGATAACACCGGCTTTTGAAGCGGCGTAATTGGCTTGTCCGGCATTTCCTTTCACACCGACTACGGAAGTCATATTGATAATGGACCCGGATTTTGCTTTCATCATTGGTTTGATAACGGCTTTCGTCAAATTGAAAACAGAGTCCAGGTTGACTTTGATAATGGTGTCCCAATCATCTTTGGACATTCTCATCAACAAGTTGTCGCGGGTGATTCCGGCGTTGTTTACCAGGATATCAATCGCACCGAATTCTGCCAAAACATCTTCTACCAATTTCTGAGCAGCATCATAATCTGATGCATCTGACTGATAACCTTTGATTTTTGTAATTTGGCTTAGTTCTGTTTCCAATTCTTTGGCTTTCTCAACAGAGCCGGCGTATGTGAATGCTATTTTTGCTCCTTCTTTGGCAAAAACTTCAGCAATTCCTCTTCCGATTCCTCTGGTTGCACCTGTGATGATTGCAACTTTTCCTTCTAATAGTCCCATATATCGTTGTATCGTATTTTCTGTTTGTTATGGCAAAAATAGTATTTTAAGAATTATTCACAATCAAAACAATCTCGCCTTTCAAAGTTTTGCTTTTTGAGAATGCAATCAATTCATCAATATTTCCGCGTTTGGTTTCCTCAAATTTCTTGGAAATCTCTCTGCTGAGGCTAACTTTGGTCTCATCGCCGAAGAATTCTTTGATTTGTTCCAAAGTAGTGTTAATTTTATGCGGACTTTCGTAGAGAATGATGGTTTTTTTTTCTTCCGCAAGCTGTTTCAGTTTGGTCTGCCGTCCTTTTTTCTGTGGAAGAAATCCTGCAAAATAAAAGTCGTGATTAGGTAATCCGGAAACTACAAGTGCTGGAACAAAGGCTGTTGCGCCAGGTAAACAAATCATTTCCAAGTCTTTATCTGCACAAGCTTTCGCCAAAAGATAACCTGGGTCGGAAATCCCCGGCGTTCCTGCGTCGGTGATGATTGCAATCGTTTGTCCGTTTTCCAAATCATTTATGACTTTCTCCGTCATATTGTGCTCATTGTGAAGATGATACGATTTCAACGGTTTTGAAATCTCGTAATGCTTCAGGAGAAATCCCGACGTTCTGGTGTCTTCGCACAAAATATAATCTACTTCTTTCAGCACTTTTACCGCACGGAAGGTCATATCCTCCAAGTTTCCAATGGGCGTTGGCACAAAATATAATATTCCACTCATCTACAAAAATCTGTTTTCTACCAAAGACCATAGTCTCTGCGCATAATTATCTACTTTTTTCCAATCTCTCTCGTAGTAGACATCGCTTAAAAATTCCTGCGCTTTGTCTAACGAATTAAAGGAATTAAGTGTCGCAACGACTTGGTTTAATTCACTCTGGCTTCCATCGAAAAGGTGTTGGGAAAATGCAATCCTGTCGTTCAGATCGAGTTTGAATTCCGGTTTTGGTTTTGGTGCTTCCATATAATCTGTCGGCACATTATTTTTCAGAAGACTTCCAGGATCCTGTTTTGGAGGATGCACAATTAGATCTTCCAGATGATCGTCATCGAACAGTGATTTCGCAATTTTCAGACCTTTGATATTCGCAAGTTTGAATTTCTTTTCCTGCAATTCCTGCTCAGATTCCTGTTTTGGCTTCTCTGGATTAGCGGTATTTTCTTTAGAAAACTCTACAATCTGTCTTCTTTTTTCCTCCAGTTCTTTCAGTTTAGCCTCTTTTTCTGCCAGTCTTGCCTCGTAATCGTCCTCAGGCTTTTCTCCGAAGATCTCTTCTTTTTCCATTGCGAACGAAAACTGACTGTCCTGCATCGGCTCCAACTTTTCAGCGTGATCCTGCAGGAGATTTTCTTCTTCTACAAAATCATCTTCGTGTGATTCGTTAGTCTCAGAAGAATCCAGTTCATCTGAATTATTTTCATTAGTGACGATTAATTCTTCATCGGACGAGATCTCATCCAACTCTGATTCTGTATTATCCTGATCTAAATGCCTGAAATCAGTAATTTCTTCTTCCAATTCTTTTTCATCAGATTCTGTTTGAAGTGTATTTGCATTAGAATCAGATTCGTCTAGAGTACGATCGAAACTCTCATCATTAGCTTCGACTGAGGATTGATCCTGTTGTGAATCAATGTCTGCAAAATCGGAAACTTCTTCTACCTGCAAATCTTCCTGTTCATCAATTTCTTTAAAAGAGTGAACTTCCTCCACCTCTGGAACGTCTTCAAAGATATCATGCACGTCATATTCGGTCACTGAAGTCTCAGCGACATTATTCTGATTATCAAATTCGTCACCTGCAGTTAAATCTGAATTTAAGCTTGTTTCCTCATTTTCAAACGTTTCTGTGTAAGATTCATGTTCTGGAGAATCATCAAATTCAGTTGAAATTTTGAGATAAGCAAATTTTTGATAAAGCTGATTCAAATGATTTTCTTTCGCCAAAAGCATTTCATATGACGCGGAATCTTGCAATTCGGCCAGAAGATTTTTGATTTCAACGAAAATTTCTTCGTATTTAGGTTGCAGGTTTTGCATAATAAATCTTATTAATTTTTACTTAAATTTGATATTTATAAATTTAAGAACAATTTTGTTCTGTAAAAGGATTTCACCAAGTTTTTCTCGGCCGAAATTTTAAAACAATTTTTTGCTAAATTAATAATGTTTTTAGAAAATACAATCAATCATTCCAAACAAAGTGGCTGGATGGAGGTTATTTGTGGCTCGATGTTTTCCGGCAAAACGGAGGAACTCATCCGCAGGCTTCGACGTGCCGAAATGGCGGGTCAAAACGTGGAGATTTTCAAACCTAGAATCGACACCCGATATTCTGATGAGGACGTTGTTTCCCACAATCAGAACAAAATAAGAAGCACGGCGGTGGAAAGTCCGTCTGAAATACTTTTGCTGGGTTCCAACTGTCACGTTGTTGCGATTGATGAAGCTCAGTTTTTTGATGACAGCATTGTAGATGTGGCCAATCAGTTGGCAAACAACGGTATAAGAGTTGTCATCGCCGGTCTGGATATGGATTTTCTTGGAAGACCTTTCGGACCGATGCCCAATCTGATGGCGACTGCGGAATATGTGACCAAAGTCCATGCGATCTGCCGGCGTACAGGAAATCTTGCCAATTATTCGATGAGAACATCAGCAGGTCAGGATCTGGTAGAATTAGGTGAAACAGAAGCTTATGATGCAGTCAGCAGAAGCGTTTTTGTCGACGAAGTTATCAATAAAATTAAATAGTTTATTCTTTGTAAATCAATGAATTACACGATACAGGAAATTGCACAGATTACCAATTCCAAAATCATTGGAGATGGTAGCACCAAGATCAAAAATATTGCTTTTGACAGTAGAACGATCTATTCTACGAGGCATACCGCATTCCTGGCTATCAATACTAAAAAAAATTCCGGACAGAAATACATTGATTCCGTCATAGAAAAAGGAATCAACACGATCATTACTGAAAACGAAATCGATAACAGTTCTGTTAATCAAATTATTACCACGGATGCTATCGTATTTTTACAGACTCTGGCAAAATACCATTTCGAACACGCTGAAATTAATTCTATCGGAATTACAGGCAGCAACGGGAAAACGATTCTGAAGGAATGGCTTTACCAATGTCTGGCGAAAGAATATGTCACCGTGAAAAGTCCAAAGAGTTTCAATTCTCAGATCGGACTGCCCTTGTCATTACTGCAAATCGAGAAAAAACACGAACTCGGTATCTTTGAAGTAGGCATTTCCAGACCAGGGGAAATGGAACATCAGGAAAATCTGTTCCAGCCCAAGATTGGATTGCTGACCCACATTGGATCTGCACACTCGGTGAATTTCAGTTCTGAAGAAGAATTAATTAATGAGAAGATAAAGCTTTTCCAACACAGCGAAGTCATATTTTATAATGGTGATAATGCTCTCACTACTAATATCATCAATCAAACCTACTCAAGTAAACGTTTAATCTCTTATGGATTAGAAGGCATCAATGATATTCACATCATTTCTGATATTTTTGATAGAAAGCAAGATATCAAAATCAAACATTTTGATGACATTATCAGCATTCCAATCAACCAACGTGATGAGGCAACGCTGACCAATGTTCTCGCACTTGTGGGAATTTTGAAGCAGTTCAAAATTTCAGATGCTGACATTATCGACAAAATAAATTCTTTGAAGGCAGTAGAAATGCGACTGGAAAGCATCGAAGGCATCAGGAATAATCTTATCATCAACGATTCTTATAATTTGGATCTGGATTCTCTAAAAATTGCTTTTCAGTTTGTGCGGGAATATAATAAGTCGACAAAATCCCTCATATTAACCGATATTCTGGATTCTAAAGAGCCGGCTGATGAGCTCTATCCTGAAGTTGCAGAACTGGTAAATGAGCAAAAATTTGAAAAAATCTTTTTAATTGGTGAAGAGATCATCAAATATTACAGCCTTTTCACCTCTCAAACTTACACTTTCGATAATACGGCTCAATTTATTAACAGTAAAGTAATTACTGAAATCGAAAACCAGGTAATTCTGTTGAAAGGTGCCAGAAAGTTTGAAATAGAAAAAATCAAGGAGATTCTGGAGCTTCGTAAGCACGATACAGTCCTGGAAATCAACTTAAACGCCATCCTTCATAATATTAATTTTCATAAATCAATACTGAAACCACAGACTAAAATGATGGCGATGGTAAAAGCAAATGCTTATGGTCTAGGCAGTTATGAGATTTCAGAATTTTTGCAGCTTCACCACATTGATTATTTGGGCGTTGCTTTTGCTGATGAAGGTGTAGAATTGAGAAAAAAAGGAATTACGACGCCGATTGTGGTAATGAATCCCGAGCAACACAGCTATGACAGCGTGATCGAGTATAATCTGGAGCCCGAAATCTACAGTCTGCGTGTGCTGGATTTGTTTAATGAGCAGCTTATCAAATCGGGAAATCAGGAGAAATATCCCATTCATATCAAGCTTGAAACAGGGATGCACCGTCTTGGCTTTAAACCTGTTGAGATTGATGCATTAACTGAAAAGTTGAAGAGTATGAACGTAAAAGTTCAGAGCATTTTCAGTCATTTGTCGTCTTCTGATGTTCCTGAAGAAAAAGAATTTACACTCAATCAAATCAAAGCTTTTGAAAAGATTTCGACAGATCTGATTAACGAACTAGGCTATCAACCGATGCGTCACATTCTGAATTCGGCAGGAATATCCAACTATTCTGACTATCAGTACGATATGGTAAGAATTGGCATTGGAATGATTGGTGAGTCGTCAAATAAAACAATCAAAAAGCAACTTCAGGATTCGGTCAGTTTTAAAACTGTTGTGTCACAGATTTCAGAGGTAGCACAAGGTGAATCAGTTGGTTACAGTAGAAAATACAGGGCAGAGCACGATACCAGAATAGCTACTATTCCCGTTGGTTATGCAGACGGAATTCCAAGAATGGTTGGCAATAAGGTCGGTAATGTTGGGATTAACAAGAAACTGTGCCCTATTGTTGGCAATGTCTGTATGGATATGATGATGATCAATGTAGACAATGCCAATGTAAAGGAAGGCGATTCCGTCGTGATTTTTAATTCTCATCCTACATTGGAAGAATTTTCAAAATATTGCAATACAATTACTTATGAGGTTTTAACCTCTATTTCTCCCCGAGTCAAAAGAATCTACATCAAAAATTAAAATGATAAAAAAAATTATATTTCTATTTACTTTTCTGGCTTTTGTATTAAGCTATTCTCAAGTAAAAGAAAACCTTAATATTCCGAAAAACCCGAGAATTGGACTTTCCCTCTCCGGCGGCGGTGCCAAGGGATTTTCCCACGTTGGCGTTTTGAAAGTGATCGATTCACTTGGTATCAAGATCGATTATATCTCCGGAACAAGTATGGGAGCCATCGTCGGTGGATTGTACGCGTCCGGATATACAGGAAAAGACATCGAGAAAATAGTAATGGATACCGATTTTTACTCCTTGATTACGGATCCCAAAACCAGACAGGAAACCACATTTTTCAATAAAAGCGTAGACAAATATCTTTTGACAATTCCGCTGAAAAATGGCAAAGTTTCCTTCCCGTCATCCATCAGTACTGGCCAAAGAAATATCTACCTACTGAAGGAACTGATGAAAAATGTATCTACTATTGATGATTTTTCCAAGCTTCCAATTCCTTTTCTATGTGTAGCTACCAACCTGGAAAGTGGCGAGATGAAGGTTTTTGAAAAAGGCGACCTTGTTTCTTCTATCCTTGCAAGTTCCGCATTTCCCTCGCTTCTGGAGCCCGTAAAGATCGGCGACAGCATTTATGTAGATGGCGCAATGAGTGTCAATTATCCGTCAAAACCTTTGAAAGATAAGGGCATTGATATCGTAATAGGCGTAGATCTCAATCAGCCGTTGACAAAAAGAGACAATCTAAACAGTGTCATCTCTATTCTTAATCAAATTATCGATTTCGGCATTCAGAAAGAGACCAAAAATCAGTATAAATACACAGATATCAACATCAAGCCCGATCTTACGGGGATGACTGCCACAAGCTACGATAACAAGCGTATGATCCTCGATAGCGGCTATGTGGAAGCGCTAAAGTATACAGATATCCTGAAGGAATTGCCTAAAAGGGATTTTCAGCGGGTAAGATCTTCTATCAATCCGATTTTCTCTAATGTTTACAAAATCGACAGCCTTGTCGTAGATAATGCGAAAATATACAGATCCAATTACATCCGGGGAAAAATGGGCCTCAAGATACCTTCGCTTCAGACCTATGGAAGTATCAACAAAATGCTGGATAAGCTGTACGCAACTAATAACTACAAATTTATCAACTACGATATTGTTCAGGAAAATAATACCAACTATTTAAAATTATACGTCACCGAAGATGACACAAGGCATTTCCTCAAAATCGGTCTTCATTACGATGAGATTTTTAAGACCGGTTTACTATTAAATTATTCTGCAAAAAGACTTCTTTTTCAGAATTCAAATCTGTCTTTAGATATTGTGGTAGGAGACAGTCCACGGTATTATTTCAATTATTTTATTGATAACGGCTATATTCCCGGTTTCGGGATTTACTCTTCAGCAATGAGTTTTGACCTCAAAAACTCAGACAACAATACTTTGGAGACATGGAAATGGTTTAGAAACGAAGCCTACATCCAGTCTGTATGGCGCGACAAATTCGCAATGGGCGGCGGCGTGAGCTACGATTATTTCGAAAGCGACAAAAACGGACAGGACAAGCAGGACGCCAAATATATGAATCCTTACGTATTCCTGAAAAGCGACACGCAAAATGATAAAGACTTTCCAACCAAAGGATTTTATTTCAATGCAGAAGGAAAGATCGTAGACCTCTTCGGCGACGAGCTCGAGAAGAAACCTATTTTGGTGAAAGCGGATATCAAAATGAACTTCTACATCTCAAAAATGTTCACCTACCGTCTCAATTTATATGGCGGAATTACACTCGGTGACAATTTGCCTTCGTTTTACCAATACAGAATCGGCGGCATATTTGAGCAGAATATAGTCAACTTCAAGAGATTTGCAGGATACCAATTCGGGCTTTTGAATGACAATAACATTTTTTTAGCATCAAATGACTTCCAGCTCAGATTTGGTAAAAATTATTTTCTGGTCGGTAATTTCAGCATTGCCAATCTTTTCGATTCGATTAAATTTGAAGACGCTGTGAAACTCAATTACAGTTCTATTGGTTTGACAGCCGGATACAAGTCACCCTTCGGTCAGATCAAACTCAATCTCAGCAAATCGCTCAATAAACATAAATCAGTCTTCAGTGTCGTATTAGGACATTGGTTTTAACAATTATGATAAACTATTTCTACGAAAATACAGCAGAAAAAAAAATAGAGCCTCACGTCTCAGAATGGCTTAAGAACCTGATTACCGCAGAAGGCAAAAGACCCGGAGATATCAATTATATTTTCTGCGATGATGAGTATCTCCTCAAGGTCAATCAGGATTATCTGGATCACGATTACTTCACAGACATTATCACTTTCGACTACGTCAAGGGCAAGACGATCTCAGGAGATATTTTCGTATCTTTGCAGCGCATTTTGGACAATGCTTCTACTCTATCACAGGATTCCGAGGAAGAATTCAGAAGAGTTTTGGCACACGGCCTTCTTCACCTTTGTGGTTACAAAGACAAAACTGAGGAAGAACAAACCAGTATGCGGGCAAAAGAAGATTTTTATTTAAACCAATTCAAAAATTTTTAGGAGCTATTTCCCGCTTTCCACTGCAATCTTTTTGCAAGTCCTTGGCTTTTCCCATCGCTTCTTACAAAAAGGATTTCCGTTGCAATCGGGGCTAGTTACACTTTCAGTTTTTAATTTGGCTACACAATGTTTCACGTGGAACATTTAATCAAAAAATTAAGATGATTACAGAAATATACGACGTCATTGTAGTCGGGGCAGGCCACGCCGGTTGCGAGGCAGCAGCGGCGGCAGCCAATTTAGGTTCAAAAACCCTATTGGTTACGATGAATATGCAGACCATCGGGCAGATGAGCTGCAACCCTGCAATGGGCGGAATCGCCAAGGGACAAATCGTGAGGGAAATAGATGCGATGGGTGGCTACTCGGGCATTATTGCAGACAAATCTGCCATCCAGTTCAAAATGCTCAATCTTTCCAAAGGCCCTGCGATGTGGTCTCCAAGAACACAGAATGACAGAATGCTTTTCGCAGAAGAGTGGCGATTTGCCTTGGAAAATACACCAAATCTCGATTTCTTTCAGGATATGGTCAAGAGCCTTATTATAGAAAATAATCAGGTCGTAGGAGTGATCACATCCTTAGGAATTGAAATCCGATCAAAATCTGTTGTCCTTACCAACGGAACATTCCTAAACGGTCTTATTCACGTTGGCGATAAGCAGCTAGGAGGCGGTAGAATGGGCGAACCCAGAGCTTTTGGTATTACCGAGCAACTTGTATCCCTTGGCTTTGAAGCCGGCAGAATGAAAACCGGTACACCGCCACGCGTAGACGGAAGAAGCCTGGACTATTCCAAAATGGAAGAACAGAAAGGTGACGAGAATCCTCAGAAATTCAGTTATCTGGACACGCCAAAACTCACAAAACAACTGAGCTGCCATATTGTTTATACCAACGAAACTGTTCACGATATTCTGCGCGAAGGCTTTGACAGAAGTCCAATGTTTAACGGAACTATTCAAAGTACCGGACCAAGATACTGCCCAAGTATAGAAGACAAAATCAACCGTTTTGCGGAGAGAAACAGACATCAGCTATTCGTAGAACCGGAAGGCTGGAAAACCGTGGAAATCTATGTAAATGGATTCAGTTCTTCCCTTCCTGAGGATGTTCAGATCAAAGCTATGCGTCATATTCCTGGCTTCGAAAATGTCAAAGTTTTCCGTCCCGGCTATGCCATTGAATACGACTACTTCCCTCCTACCCAACTGTATCATACACTAGAAACAAAGCTGATCCAAAACCTCTACTTTGCAGGTCAGATCAACGGAACTACAGGTTATGAGGAAGCAGCCGGACAAGGCCTTATGGCGGGTATTAATGCCCACAATAAGGTTCACGATAAGGGTGAGTTCATCCTTAACAGAGATGAAGCTTATATCGGCGTTCTAATAGATGATCTCATCACAAAAGGTACCGAAGAGCCGTACCGAATGTTTACTTCCAGAGCAGAATACAGACTGCTCCTTAGACAGGATAATGCAGACATCAGACTCACAGAAAAAGCTTACAATTTAGGTCTCGCCAATGAGGAAAGACTACGCAATGTTCAGGAAAAGATCAGCAAAAGTGATGAATTAGAAGCGTACTTGAAAGAAACTTCGATCAAACCAGGCGCAATCAATCCGATATTGGAATCTATAGAGTCTTCCCCAGTAGACCAGGCTTACAGAGCCTCGCATTATCTCACACGTCCCAATATGACATTGGATAAGCTGGAGGAGATTCAGACTATAAAAGATATCACTTCCGCCTACAAAGAAGAAGTGCGAGAACAGGCAGAAATCAACATCAAGTATAAAGGTTACATCGAGAAGGAAAAGGAAAATGTAGCAAAACTTAACCGGTTAGAAACATTTAAAATCCCAGAGGATTTCGATTATTCCAAGATCTCCTCTCTTTCTACAGAAGCGAGACAAAAGATGACTAAAGTAAAGCCAGTTACAATTGCACAAGCAGGCAGAATTAGCGGTGTATCTCCTTCCGATATCAATGTATTACTTATTTATTTAGGCAGATAATACCATATGTTCCACGTGAAACATTCCAAAGAACAATGCATTTTCATTGTTCTTTTTGTTTAAAATACAGATTTTAAAATGAAAGTTAAAGACCATTTTCTCTCTCAGGAAGAATTCGAATTGATAGAAACAGAAACAAAAGGCGTCTTCAAAACCACACCTGTTCCGCAGAATATTTCTAAGTATTATGAGAGCGAAGATTATATTTCGCACCACCAAGACACTGGAAGCTTGAAGGAAAAAGTTTATAAATTTTTACAATCGTTCAATCTCCAGTACAAGAAAACAATCCTTATTGACAGAATCAAAAAAAATTCTAAAGTTTTAGATTACGGCTGTGGTGCCGGAGAATTCGTCAAATATATAGAAGGAGATTTTGAAACTTACGGATTTGAACCAAATTCTGATGCGAGAAATGCAGCAATAAAAAAAACCTCAAAGGCAAAAATTATTGATGATTTAAGTAAGATAGAAAATCACAGTCTGGATGCCATTACGCTCTGGCATGTTTTCGAACACATCGAAAATCAAAGAGAAATACTGGATCTATTCCATTCTAAATTAAATGAAAAAGGATTGCTTATTATTGCTGTTCCAAACCCGACTTCATACGATGCAAAACATTATAAAGAATTTTGGGCGGCATATGATGTACCAAGACACATCTATCATTTTTCAAAAAATGGTATGGAAAATTTGATATCAAAAAATCCAGATTGGAAATTACGGAAAATCAAACCTCTCCTACTCGATTCATTTTATATCGCTTTGTTGAGCGAAAAATATAAGAAATCACCTCTTTTTTGGCTAAAAGCTGTCATTCACGGAACGATTTCTAACGTAAAGGCACTTTTTAACACCGAATTTTCGAGCGTGATATACATTATCCAGAAAAATTAGAAAATCGATTTTTAACCTATTTCTGAAGGCTTTTTTTTAGCAAACTTGTTGAAAATTTGTTAATAAATCTAAAATTTATAGTTTCCGAAAGATTTTAGGATCAAATAAAAAGTCGCTTAAAAAATATACCGAAAGATTTTCTCGTACAAAAAAATAAAACCGACAAATCGCTTTGTCGGTTTTTATATTTAAATTGAAAAAATTATTTATTTATTGATTGCTGCCACACCTGGAAGTTCCAATCCTTCCAAACTTTCCAACATCGCTCCACCTCCAGTAGAAACATAACTTACTTTATCAGAATATCCGAATTGTTTTACAAAAGCAACACTGTCTCCTCCACCGACTAATGAAAATGCGCCGAGCTTGGTAGCCTCTGCAATACTTTCACCTAAAGCTATAGTTCCAGCTCCAAAGTTTTCCATTTCAAAAACACCGATCGGTCCGTTCCACAAAATAGTTTTGGAATTGAGAAGAACATCGTTGAAGATTTCTCTGGATTTAGGACCAGCATCCAAACCTTGCCACGTTTCAGGAATTTCTCTTATATCGGCAATTTCTCTCTCCGCTTCATTATTGAAATCGTCTGCTATTACCACATCAGTAGGAAGATAAACTTCCACATTATGTTGTTTCGCTTTCTCAAGAATTTCAATCGCAAGACTCAATTTGTCATCTTCAACGATCGATTTCCCAATCTTGCCACCTAATGCTTTTATAAATGTAAAAGACATCCCACCACCGATAATTAAGTTATCTATTGCCGGTAGAATATTTTCTATAATTGTAATTTTTGTAGAAACTTTTGATCCTCCAAGTATCGCAGTTACAGGTTTTTCCCCAGATTTTAAAACTTTATCAATGGCAATTAATTCATTTTCCATCAGTAAACCGAAAAATTTAGTAGAAGGAAAAAACTGTGCAATTACAGCTGTAGAAGCGTGAGCTCTGTGCGCTGTTCCGAAGGCATCATTGACATAGGCATCGCCTAATTTTGAAAGCTGCTCTGCAAATGCCGCGTCGCCTTTTTCTTCCTCATTATGAAAGCGAAGATTCTCCAACAAAAGGATCTCTCCCGGCTGTAGTGCTGCGGCAGCTTCTATGGCCTTCTTTCCTATCGATTCTTCAACAAATTTCACTTCTTTACCAAGAACAGAAGACACTTCATTCAAAATATTTTTTAGAGAATATTTGTCGTTTACTTCGCCTTTTGGTCTCCCAAGATGCGTCATCAGGATCACAGAACCACCGTCAGAAAGGATTTTATCTACAGTAGGTTTCACAGAAACAATCCGTGTGTTATCTGTTACTTTCATATTTTCGTCCTGAGGAACATTGAAGTCTACTCTTACTAAAGCTTTTTTGCCTTTAAAATCAAAATCTTTTATTGTTTTCATATATCGATGTACATTTTTATTTACCGTTTGCAGTCAGCTGTACAGATGTTACAAGCCGGCAAATTAATTTAATTTCTTTAAGGTTTTTATCTAGCGAGACGAAATAATCTTTCCCGCTTTGTTTTACAAATTTAAAACTAATTCCAGCCTTTTGAAAATTTAATTCCCAAAAGAAATCCACAAACTTATTTTACAATCATAAACAACTTCTTTTTCTATTTATAAAAAATAAAGAATGTAGTATACTGTTGTAGTGCGGTAGTATGCGGAGAAATAAAACTCAATTATTTCACCACACAGAATGTAGATTAATGAGTAACTTGTTAACAGTAAATTTCTCCTGTCAATCAAAGGTTTACGAATGTTATCAACAAATGTTTGTAATTATCCTGCCGTATAAATATTCAAAACTACAATGGGGATAAAGCGCTGCAATGTGAAGTAAAACTAATTTGAAAAAAAGAATTGCAGTTCAAAAAAATAAGTCCATTACAGAAAATAAGATGATAAAAAAAGAAATAGTTGAAGGAAGTTATCCACAGGTTTTCTGGCCTTTTCCAACATTCTATTGTCTTTTCTATAAGTTTTTGCACAACAAATTATTTTAAATATATATTTATTTATAATCTGTTGATAATTAAATATTTATGTGCAAAATGCATTAATTGGTACAACAGAAAAATGCTGAAATTAATAAAATATGTCTTAATTTTATGCTTGAAATAAAAAAGTAAATCAATTAAAATGAAAAAGATTGCAATAGCAGCAGATCACGCCGGTTTCGAGTACAAAGAACTGATAAAAAAACACCTTGAGGAAAAATATGAAGTACAGGATTTCGGAACCTACTCTACTGATTCCGTGGATTATCCGGACTTTGTACATCCAGCCGCAACGTCTGTGGAAAACGGCGAAAACGAATTGGGAATCCTGATTTGCGGAAGCGGAAACGGTGTCCAGATCACTGCAAACAAACATCAGAAAATACGCTGTGCACTTTGCTGGATGCCGGAAATTGCTACTTTGGCGAGACAGCATAATGATGCGAATATGATGTCGCTTCCCGCGAGATTCATTGCCAAGGAATTTGCATTCGAAATTGTAGACCAATTTCTGACGACAGCTTTCGAAGGCGGCAGACATCAAAATAGAGTTGATAAAATTGCATTTTGCTAAACAGAAAAAGCCTGTAATTGCTAAGATTACAGGCTTTATTTTTAAAGTTATATCTTTGCGACGCATTTCACAGAGAAAGTTCTTTCTCACGAAACCATAAATTAATACAAAGGTTTCCCAAACTCCCCTATTTTATTTTATCTTTATTGATGATTAATTATTGCGAATCTCAGTAAATTTTAAAATGATGAAAACTTTATTTTCTTTGATAATGATCTTCTGCTTTTTGAGTTTAAAAGCTCAGAGGAAAGATGATATTATCCATAAAATTGAAAATGAGATCAAGAGTAAAAATATAATCAGGAAAGATTTCCGTAAAGACACCAGTTGGAACGGCGGTTTTGAAAATGTCGCGGTCTATCTGAAAAATAAAATACCAGTGCTCATCGAAAAAACTGAAAAGCAGGTGATTCATCAATATCTAACTAATGGCGATGAAAAAGATGAAGCTACCATCATCTCGGCAAAATTTTATATTATAAACTGGAAAAAAAACCAATATGTACGGGTAGGAAATATCCATTATCTTGGAGATCAACATAATCCGAAAACGGAGAGCATAACAACAATGAAAGAGGATTTCATATTCGATTATCAAAAAAGTGAAATTGAATCCCTTATTAAATTAAAAAATTAAATGAATAACAAAAAAAATACATCTCATAAAAACGAACAGAAACTTCTGGATTTAGGAAGAACAATCCTTCGTTTTATGAATCAGAACACATCCAAAATCTACAATTACAAACAGATTGCAGATGGGATAGATTACAAAAATCCTAGACAAAGAGAAATGGTCATTCAGGCATTGCACAAATTGCAAGCGACTCAGAAAATCAAAGAAACTGAGAAAGGAAAATACATCGTCAATGTCAATATTGAGGGAACTTTGACGGGAATCATAGATTTCAACCAATCCGGAAATGCTTACGTAAAAGTAGACGGAATGGCTGATGATATCTTCGTACATCAGAAAAATGTCAAAGATGCGCTGCAAGGTGACAAAGTCCTTATGGTGACGTATAACTTCAAAGGTAAAAAAGTCGAAGGTTCCGTAGTGGAAGTATTGGAGCGCGCTAAAGATACATTTGTAGGCGTTTTCCAAAAGATTGCGGAAAAGGATTTCGGATTTGTGGTTTTTGATAAGAAAACGATGAACACGGATATGTTCATTTCCAAAAATCATTTCAATGGCGCAGAAGACGGCGACAAAGTGGTGGTGAAAATGCGTGAGTGGCGCCCGGGAAGCAAAAATCCGGAAGGCGAAATTGTCACCGTTCTGGGAACGCCTGGTGATCACGAAACCGAGATCCATTCCATACTTGCAGAATATGGTTTGCCTTACAATTTCGAACCGGAAGTGGAGCACGACGCAGACCAGATCGACAGAAGCATCAACGATGAAGAAGTCGCCAAACGTTGGGATATGCGGAATATCTGTACATTCACAATTGACCCGAAAGATGCAAAAGACTTCGATGATGCGCTATCCATCCAAAAATTAGAAAATGGATTGTGGCAAATAGGCGTTCACATTGCAGACGTTTCGCATTACGTGAAACCTGGGACAATTTTGGATGATGAAGCATATAAAAGAGCAACCTCGGTTTATCTTGTCGATAGAGTAGTGCCGATGCTTCCCGAGGTTTTGAGTAATGACGTTTGCTCACTGCGACCAAATGAAGATAAATTCACATTCTCAGCGGTTTTTGAGCTGGACGAAGATGCGAAAATCCACAAACAATGGTTTGGCAGAACAGTCATTCACTCCGACAGAAGATTTTCTTATGAGGAAGCGCAGGAAAGAATCGAAACTCAGGAAGGCGATTTGACGACAGAAATTCTTCAACTCGATAAATTAGCCAAAATCCTGAGAGCCGAAAGAATCAGAAATGGAGCGATTACGTTTGATAGGAGTGAAGTGAGATTTAACTTGGATGAAAACAGCAAACCGATCGGTGTCTACTTCAAAGTCAGCAAAGATTCCAACCATTTGATTGAGGAATTTATGCTTTTGGCCAACAAAAAAGTGTCCGAATTTATTTCCTTAAACAAAAGAAACGAACCAACCGGAAACACTTTCATTTATAGAATCCACGATGATCCGGATCCGGCAAAATTAACAGCTCTAAGAGATTTCGTAGGTACTTTCGGTTACAAAATGGATCTCGCAAATACACAGGCTGTAGCGCAATCTCTAAACAGACTATTGAGCGATGTCAAAGGTAAAGGCGAGGAAAATATGATTGAAACTTTGGCGATGAGAAGTATGAGCAAGGCCGTTTATTCCACAGATCCGATTGGGCATTACGGACTTGGCTTCGAATATTATTCGCATTTCACCTCGCCAATCCGCCGATATCCCGATCTGATTGCGCACCGTTTGCTCCAGCATTATCTGGATGGCGGCAAATCGCCCAACAGAGAAGAAATAGAGACGCAGTCCAAACATTGTTCAGCAATGGAAAGAGTAGCTTCTGAGGCAGAAAGAGAAAGCATCAAATTTATGCAGGTCAAATTCATGGAAGACCACGTGGGCGAAGTTTTCACAGGTGTGATTTCCGGCGTGGCAGAATTTGGTTTCTGGGTTCAGATTCCTGAAAACGGAGCAGAAGGCCTTATCAAACTTCGCGATTTGATAGACGATTCCTACTCTTTGGATGCTAAGAATTACGCCATCATAGGCTCGCGAACCGGCAACACTTTCCAATTGGGAGACGAGGTCAAAATCAAAGTGGTAAAAGCCAATCTGATTGCAAAACAACTGGATTTCAAAATTGTGGAGTAGAATACATTATCCACACAGACCCATAGAAAAAAGCTAAAGTAGGAAACCTTCTATTTTAGCTTTTTTATTTTAAATCCTGAAAAGTAACTGGTTTAATTTTTCAAGTTTAAATTCTCTGATGACATTAATTAAAAAGTAAAATGTATTTTTGTTTCTCTCTTTCACAAGATACATTTTGCTTTTTACAAAAAATTAAGAATGTTCGAACTCATTTTATACGCTGTCGGATTAGGAATCATGCTGAGTCTGGTCTTCATCGGACCCATTTTTTTCCTGCTGATAGAAACCAGTTTTACCAGAGGGCCCAGGCACGCTTTGGCATTGGATTTTGGCGTAGTTTCTGCCGATCTCCTCTGCATCATTGTCAGCTATTATGCCAGCGCCGATCTCGTAAATCTGATAGACAAACACCCGGGTTTTTACCGCATTTCCGCATTTCTGATTCTCATCTATGCCATTTATATGATTCTCTCCAGGACTAAAATGCACCTGGATGGCGAAGAAAAACTGATAGATCAGAACTATATCAAGACATTTCTCAACGGGTTTTTACTCAATTTGCTGAATATCGGTGTCGTACTTTTCTGGCTCGTGACGGTCGTTTCCGTCCGCAATGCCTATCCAAAAGTGGAAGATTTTATCCTTTACATCGGTATCGTAATTGGCACCTATCTGTTGATAGATCTGGCAAAAATAGTCCTTGCAAAGCAATTCCACGACAGGCTAAACCAGCGCGTTGCCAACAGAATCAGAAAAGGCGTCGGCTTTATCTTGGTGATTTTCAGCATCTTTATATTTATGCAAAGCTTCAAAAAATTCAATAAGTTCGAAGAAAAACTGGAAAAAGCAGAGAAGCAGCAGCCAAAGATCAAGTAGAATTTGGGCGCCTGTATCCGCCCTCCATTCCCGCTTTTTTGTGCCTTGGCTTTTCCCAGGCATACAAAAAGAGCTCCATTCAGGTCGGGGCGCGCTGCGCAAAGTTGAAGATTTGTCACCCATACGCGTCATCACAAAATTCCAATATTGTCATTCCGGAGGAATCAATACTGTTGAGATTTCATCGGAATGACAAAACACTCTATAATCGCCTTTCGTTGAAGAGTTTTACATCTTTGCGAATCTTAAAATATTTTCGTTAGTATAAAAAAAATCTTCGCGACCTTTGCGTTAAAATAAAACCGACACAAATGCAAAACACCATTTTCTCAAAATCCATCAGAAAAGGAGACAAAATCGCCATCATTTCCCCCGCTGGTTCTGTGGAAGAAACACAATTGGAAAAAACCTTATCCCTAATCAAGAGCAAAGGTTACGAGCCCGTTGTAGGCGAAAATCTCTACACAAAATTCCAAAACGGCTATTCCTACGCCGGAACAGAAGAACAACGCATTAAGGATATTAATTGGGCGTTAAACAACCCAGAGATTTCTGCAATCTGGGCTTCGCGAGGCGGTTATGGCTGTCAGCATCTGGTTCAGCATTTGGATTTGAAAGAATTCAGGAAAAATCCCAAATGGTACATCGGCTATTCCGACAATACCGTCATTCAAAGTTATCTGTTGAAAAAAGGATTTGCTTCCATCCACGGACAAACCATCAAAACTTCCAGCTTTGGCGTGACCGAAGAAAGTTATGATTTAACGTTCGATATTCTGAAAGGAAAATATCCAAATTATAAAATCAATCCCACAGAATACAATAGAGTAGGAGAGGCTTCCGGAATTTTGGTCGGCGGAAATCTTGCTTTGATTTATGCACTTTTGGGCACAAAATATTCGTTCGATTTTCAGGATAAGATCTTATTCATAGAAGACATTGGCGAGAATTTCTATGCTCTTGACAGAATGATAATGAGCCTGGAACTGGCCGGCGTCTTCAAAAAAATAAAAGGACTCATCGTTGGCGGAATGACCAATATGGGAAAAGAAGGCGAAAACCAATATTACGAAGAATCCTTTGATCCTTATGTCAATCAGCAGATCGCAAAGAGAGTTTCCAATTACGATTTCCCAACAGTTTTCAATTTTCCAAACGGTCATATTTTCGACAACAGACCTTTGATCATCGGTTCAGAAATAACAATGAATATCTCCCGAAAAGTGACAGATATCCATTATAAATAACAATTTTAGTCTCTTGCTCCGGATTTGGTTGGATAATGTAGTTTTCCATCTTTATCAATTATAACTGGAGCAGAAGTATTGATTGAGTTAATTGGATATTTCCAAATCTCTCTGCCATCGCTTTCGTTGAATGCATAAATATGGTTGTAACCGCCGCCACCTGTGTAAACTGTGGAATTAACTGATATTGGCTCTGCGCTATTTGAATAGATTGTTTTTTGCCATCTTGTGTTTCCAGTCGATTTATCTAATACAGTGATATTTCCTGAACTCGAACTTGCAAAAACATAGTTTTCGTTGACATATGCGCTGGAAGAATAGTTGCCGGCATTATAACTTTGCCAAACGATACTTCCATCAGATGTATTTATTTTATAAAGAAAACTTCTGTCTGTGGTGTAAAGGTAACCGTCAGAAATAGTCGGAGATGAAGCTTCGCCGGAACTTCCCAATACACTTCTCCATATCAGTTGTCCAGAATCTTTATTAATCTTATAAATACTGCCATTTCTGTTACTTATATATAAATCATTTTCAACAATTGCACAGGAAGAAGAATTAAAAATATTACCGACAGAATATTTCCATTTCAAATTACCATTAGTTTTATTTAATGCATATATGTTACCGTCATCACTTGCGAAATAGACTATTTCTCCGGAAACTTTAGGGCTGGAACTTACGTTAAAACCTGTAGTATATTTCCATTTAAGTTCTCCTGTTGTGGCATTCAAAGCATAAAAAATGTCATCATCACTACCGAAGAATACAGTATTATCTGAAACATAAACACTTGATTCGATACTGGAATTTGTTCTGTATTTCCACAGCAACCTTCCGTTAGAAGCGTTTAAAGCATACAAATAGTCATCTGTGCTTCCAACATACAAAACATTATCATTGAAGAAAGCTGTACTGTACTGAAAGCTTCCAGCTGGTGCTGAGAAGGACCATTTCAAAGTTCCTTTTTGGGAATCAAGGGCAAAATATCTATTAAATGCGCCAATAAACATTGTATTTTTTGGTCTCGCATATCGTACAACAGCAGTATATTTTTTTTCTTTACCTTCAGAATTAAAGACAGCAAATTGTACAGGATTAGAAAAGTCAAGGACAGAACCATTTTCAGGAACAATATGCTCACCGTTGTGCAAAATCTTTGTTTTGAGATTCGTTTTGGATTCTAGTGGAGGTAAGGTAACGAATATGGAATCCGAATTTATCTCAAAAGAAAATTCAGTCGGCTCGAAAGCTGTTCCATCTGCTTTTGTCAAAGTAAAAGTATTAATATCTGACAAAGGAGTTTCAATGTCATCATCGGAACAGTTGATAAATAAAAGTAAAAGAAAAACGGATAAAGTACAAGGTAAATTTAATTTCATAGTTTTGATTGTTATAAACACAAAATTAAACAAAATCTCTAAGAAATGGCGGACCACAACGACTTTGGAAAAATAGCTGAAGACCTAGCTGTTGATTTTTTGGTTAAAGCAAAATATAAAATCCTTGCCCGTAATTTCCGTTACCTCAAAGCGGAGGTGGATATCATCGCAGAATTCGAAAATCAAATTATCATAGTCGAAGTGAAGGCACGCCATACCGATGCTTTTCTGGAGCCACAGGAAGCGGTTAACAAAAAGAAAATCAAACTGTTAATCTCAGCTGCCAATTATTATATCGAAAAAAATAATATTGATAAAGAAGTCCGTTTCGACATTATTTCTATCCTTCCCAACAAACAGAAAACTCTGGAAATCACCCATATTACGGATGCTTTCCAAAGTTTTGAAATATGATTTTTCAGACAAAATGATAATAGACGAATAGATGATATACATTGATTGTAAAATCTATTCTGTATCATCCTATTGTCATAAGAGTCTCATTTATTTGATTTCAACACAGCCTACACGTCCGCCAGCATTTCCGGTTGGCTGCGTGTGGAAATCATCTACGCCGGCATGGATTACGATGGCTTTTCCGATGATATTCTTGGAAGGATCATCGCAGCCCAGACACCATTTGTCTGTATTGAAAACCAGCCTGGCAGTGCCTTCCTTGTTGGCTTCCAAGTTTCCTATGTCGCCCATATGAAAGTGTTCTGTATCCCATTTTCCGTGTTCGTCTTTTTCGGGATTCCAATGGCCGCCGGCAGAGGAAGCATCTGTAGCACTGCAGTTTCCAAACTCATGAATGTGAACGGCGTGCAGTCCCGGTGTCAGTTTGAACACACTGAGGTCCATTTCAACCTTTCCTTTTTTCTGTATAAAAGTCGCAGTTCCCTGTGTCAGAGTTTTAGATTTCGGACGTATTACATACTGTTTTGTCGCTGTTTTGCAGGAAGCTAATGCAAGTCCGCCGATGAGTAATAAGGCAATGTTTTTCATAGTTGATGGGTTGAATATTTAAGATTTAAAGTTAACAATTTTAAATTCAACGCCATAAGAAAATGTTTTACGTGAAACATCTGCAGTTCAGCAGGAGAAAGTGACCGTTCGGTCAGAATTTGTTTCCAGATCCACACGGCTGAGATACCTTTGGATCAAATTAAACTATATGAACATTCACAGCAGGATCCTCAGCCTATTATCGTTATTAATCAGTTTCAGCCTTTGGTCGCAGATTAGCATTTCCGGAAAGGTCACTTTTAAAAATAAAGCGCTAAAAGATGTAAACGTCACCCTTAAAGATACTTATGATGGCGCAACTACCGATGAAAACGGAAATTACTCTTTTACCACCACAGAATCCGGTGATAAGATCCTGGTATTTGCCGGCACTAATTATGAGGAAGTAGAGATTCCTGTAAAACTGGAAGGAAAGGATATGGTTATCCCCGCCAGTCTCAAAGCTGAGATCAATGAAATCAATGCGGTAGTAATCACTGCGGGAAGTATAGAAGCAAGTGATAAAAAGAGAGCTGCCACATTGCTTACGCCGCTTGATATTTACACAACGGCTGGCGCCAACGGCCAGATTTCTTCTGCATTGGGCTATCTTCCCGGTGTTCAGAAGGTAGGTGAGACCGAGGGACTGTTCGTAAGAGGCGGTACGGGAGCAGAGACCAAAATCTTTATGGATGGCAATCTGGTGAACAATTATTTTACCAATTCGGTTCCGGGTGTGGCCGGGAGAGACCGTTTCAATACTTCTTTATTTAAAGGAAATATTTTTTCAAGTGGTGGCTATTCAGCAATTTACGGTCAGGCTTTGTCTTCCGTTTTGATTCTGGAAAGTGTGGATCTGCCGGAGACTACGTCATTTGATTTCGGTGTTTCACCTATTTTCCTTAATGCCAATTATCAGAAACTTAACAGAGAAAAAAATGCTTCCTGGGGTGTTTCCGGCAGCTATTCCAATCTTGGATTGATGGGAAAACTGCTGGACTTCAATACGGATTTTGAAAAGTACCCGCGCAGTTACAGCTTTGACGGCAATTTTAGAATCAAAACAAAAAGAGGCGGCTTTATCAAATATTACGGCAGTACAGATGCCAATGAGCTGGCCGTAGATTCTCAAAGCAACGATCCCGGGTTTGACAGAAATCAGGTCAGCCTCAAGGGCAGAAATATGTATCATAACCTGTCGTACAGAGAGAAAGTGGGAAAATACCTCATCAATATCGGGACGTCTTACACCTACAATTCCAATGATCTTGATTTTGCAAGCATCACCACTGACGGAGAAGCGTCTCAGACAAAGATCAGCAGCCAGTCCAATTATATCAACGGTAAACTGGTCGTAGAAAGAAAAGTGGGCAGGAATACTGTGCGGGGAGGATTTGAACTCAATAATGCGAGCGAAAATACCAATTTCGGCTTTTACGAAAAAGATTACAAAGACCTGATTTCGTCTGCTTTTGCAGAGACAGATTTGATTTTCACTAATGATCTTTCGGCGAAGATAGGTGCAAGAGCAGAACATTCGTCCTATCTGGGCAAATGGAATTTCTCACCCAGAGCAGCTTTGGCGTACAGGATTTCCAAACAGTGGACCACTTCTCTGGCTTACGGAATGTTTTACCAGAATCCGGAAAGCAAATATCTGATCTCCAACAATTTTGATTTTCAGAGAGCAGACCATTACATTTTTCAGATTCAGAAAAATGCAGATGGCAGGAATTTGAGATTCGAGGCTTTTTACAAGAATTATGATAAACTCATCAAAACATCATCTGCATCTGCCGGGAGTTCTACTTCGCCCAGCAACCAGTACACGCAGTTTGCAGATAACAGCAATGGCAAAGGATATGCAAAAGGGATCGAGCTGTTCTGGAGAGACAAAAAGACCTTCAAAAGCATCGATTACTGGCTGACCTATTCCTATCTGGATTCTAAGAGAGACTTCTTAAACTACCCGGTTAGTTTAGCTCCCAGTTTCGCTTCCAAACATACCTTCAATGCGGTGGCGAAGAAGTTTGTGATGGATTGGAAAACAGGATTCAACGTATCTTACACCTATTCCAAAGGGCGCCCGTATTACGATATCGTTTCCAGAGACGGGGAAAATATGGTCAGAAACGAAGGCAAACTGAAAGATTACAGCGGCCTCAATTTCAGTGTCAATTATGTGCCGAGTATCGGTAAAAAAGATTCTAAATCATTTACAGTATTCGTTTTGAGCATCAACAATGTTTTGGGAAACAAAAACGTCTATGGCTACAATTATTCTGCAGACGGCAGCAGCAGGAGCGCAGTGAGACCGCCTGTGAACACCTTTGTCTTTGTAGGCGTCTTCATCAGTTTCGGAGTAGATAAGACGGATGATGCGATTAATAATAATTTTTAACCATTCAGTCATCAAAAGTGACGGTTCAGCCGAATAAAATTTAAACAGACCGTTGCCCACTATATCTTTGAATCAGAAATTAAAACAAACAATTAAATATACTACTATGAAAAAATTAATTTTAACATTCAGTCTTTCTTTATTGGGTTTCACAGCCTTCGCCCAAACTGCTTATGACAAAGCAATGACAGAGAAAATCGGTAAGATAATGGATCATAAAACGCCGGAAGAATTCACAGCCATGGCCAATGATTTTGACAGGATCGGCACCAAGGAAAACACGCAGTGGCTGCCGTACTACTACGCCGCTTTTGCCACCATCCAGAAAGGACGACTGATGATGAAAACGGGTAAAACTGCAGAATTGGATCCTGTTGCGGCACAGGCAGATCAATACATTGCCAAAGCAGAAGCACTCAGCCCAAACAATGCCGAGATCTATATTCTCAAAAAAATAACAAGCGGATTGAGAATGATGGTAGATCCGATGTCCAGATATATGCAGGAATCTCCGATAGCACAAGGCGCGCTGGCAAAAGCCAAAGAATTGGATCCTGAAAATCCCAGAATTACGGTTCTTTTGGCAGAAGACGCCTATTTCACACCGGAACAATTTGGCGGCAGCAAAACAAAAGGTATAGAACTGTTCAACAAATCACTGGAACAATTCAAACTGTACAAACCAAAAACGGCATTGGCTCCCAATTGGGGCAAAGAAGAAGCTGAATATTTTCTCAGCCAGAAATAAAACACAAAAACAATTATATTTTTCAATCATTCCTTCGTCATCTGGCGGAGGAATTTTTTTAAATCCAAAAGGCTGGATCGAACGGTAATTTGTGTTTTCGTCCAATCATCTTGTTTTAATGAAATACAAATTGTGTTTTAGTTTAAACAGGTGGATTAAAGAAAAAACAAGTTGAGTTTTGGTTTAATTGAGTTGCGGGAAGCAAAACCGTTCTGTGTTTCAGTCCAAACAGGTGGTTTAGAGAAACAATAAGTTGAGTTTTGGTTTAATCGGGTTGCGGGAAACCAAACAACACTGGCGGCAGAGTTGGGAAGTTTTATTTTTTTGTATTTTTGAGAAAACCTTTATCAATGAATATCAAACCGGTATTATTAACAGCTGGAGTCCTATTTTCAGCGGCAATTTATTCTCAAAAAATGACTTATCCCAAGGCGCAGAAAGGAACTCAGACAGACCACTATTTCGGAACTCAGGTTGCAGATCCTTACCGCGATCTTGAAAACGATTCCGAAGCGACTAAAAAATGGGTAGACGAAGAGGTGGCTTACAGTCAGAATTACCTTTCGAAAATCCCATTCAGAGATCAGATCAAAGATCAGCTGAGAACCATCTGGAACTACGAAAAAATCTCGGCACCGTTCAAAGAGGGCGATTATACTTATTATTACAAAAACAACGGTCTGCAGGCACAGTCTGTCCTTTACAGAACCGGACTCCGGACTAAAAATATTGAGGTTTTCCTGGATCCCAATCTATTCTCGGACAAGGGAACAACGTCACTTTCCAATCTTTCATTCAACAAAAAAGGAAATCTGGCAGCCTATTCTATCTCAGAAGGCGGCAGCGACTGGAACAAGATTATCATCATCGATGCTATTACCAAAAAGCAGATCGACGAAACCATCGTGGATGTCAAATTCAGCGGGATTTCCTGGAAAGGTGACGAAGGATTCTACTACTCAAGTTATGACAAACCGAAGGAAGGAACCGTTTTGTCTGGAATGACGGACAAACACAAGGTTTATTACCATAAATTAGGCACGAAACAATCCGAGGATCAATTGGTTTTCGGTGGTGAAAAAACGCCTAGAAGATATCTTTCCGCAGGGGTTTCGGAAGACCAAAGATTCCTGATTATTTCAGGAGCCAACGCAACCAACGGAAACGAACTTTACGTTAAGGATCTTAAAAACGGAGGCGATTTTGTGCAGATCAACAAAGGTTTTGACATCAATGCCAGTATTGTGGACACGCAGGGCGACGACCTTTTCATCTTCACAGACAAAGATGCGCCGAATATGCGTCTGGTAAAAGTGAGCATCAAAAATCCAAGTCCGGAAAACTGGAAAGATGTGATCCCGGAGACGGAGAATGTACTGGGAATTACCAGTGGTGGCGGTTATTTCTTCGCAACGTATATGAAGGATGCGATTGACATTGTAAAGCAATTTGATAAAACAGGAAAACTCATCAGAGAGATTTCTCTTCCTGGAAAAGGCAATATCTCAGGTTTCGGCGGGAAGGAAAAAGAGAAAGATATCTATTATTCTTTCACCAATTATATCACGCCGGGAACGACTTATAAGTTTAATGTAGACAGCGGGAAATCGGAAATTTATCAGAAACCTGAAGTGAAATTCAGTCCGGAAAATTATGTCTCAGAGCAGGTTTTCTATACTTCAAAAGACGGAACCAAAATTCCGATGATGATCAATTATAAAAAAGGAACCAAGCTGGACGGTAAAAACCCAACCATTCTATATTCTTACGGCGGTTTCAATATCAGTTTGCAGCCAGCATTTTCTGTTGTGAATGCCATCTGGATGGAAAACGGTGGCATCTACGCTGTCCCAAACATCCGTGGCGGTGGCGAATATGGCAAGAAATGGCACGATGCGGGTACAAAACAACAAAAGAAAAACGTGTTTGAAGACTTCATCGCGGCCGGAGAATATCTGCAGTCGAAAGGCTACACTTCGAAGGAATATATGGCGCTTTCCGGCCGCTCCAACGGTGGACTTTTGGTTGGCGCCACAATGACGATGCGACCAGACTTAGCCAAAGTAGCTTTCCCGGGCGTGGGCGTTTTGGATATGCTGAGGTATAACAAATTTACGGCTGGCGCTGGTTGGTCCTACGACTACGGAACTGCTGAGGACAGCAAAGAAATGTTTGATTATCTGAAGTCTTATTCGCCCGTTCACCAGGTGAAAGCAGGAACGTGCTATCCTTCAACGATGATCATCACCAGTGATCACGATGACAGAGTAGTGCCGGCGCATTCTTTCAAATTTGGGGCAGAACTGCAGGAGAAACAGGCTTGCAGCAATCCGGTTTTACTAAGGATCGAGAAAAATGCAGGTCACGGCGCAGGACGATCTACAGAACAGGTGATTGGCGAAAATGCTGACTTATTGAGTTTTGCTTTGTTTGAAATGGGAATTAAAGCTTTGAAGAAATAATAAAGTTCATTAATTGAACCATAAATCCCGGAAATTGTTCCGGGATTTTTGTTTTGGACAAGATTTTGATAAATTGCAATTTATAACCTTAAAAATTATTAATGATGAAAACAAATTTCACAATCATCGGACTGGTTGCAATCTCTCTTATGGCCTGCAAGAAGAACGAAGACAGCAAAATGATGAAGCAGACCTACGCGACCGATTCTGCCACAGCAGGCACAAATAATGCTGTCGACAGCACTTCAGCAAATACAACATCCGGAGACCAGATACCACAAATTTCCTACGCGTACAAAGCCACAGACGGGAGCCGTGCAAAAGCCACCTTTGACAATAACGGCAAATCTAAAACCGTCACCCTGGAAGCGAATAATATGAAGTATGTTCTGGATTTCAAAAAAGCAACCGCAACAGGTGAACTTTACGAGCGGAACAGTATTTCTGCAGAAACTACGCCAGATTCTTTATTTATTTCGCAGGGAAATCAGGTGATTCATTTGGGGAAGGAGAAGTAAACGACGGACTTTAAAAACTAAAAAATCCCGGCAATTAATTGTCAGGATTTTATATATTTAAGTTGAATCGTCAGTCTGAGACTGGTGAAGAGCTATATTTTCGAAAGCAAATTCCTGAAACTTGTTTTCTCATCAATGATTCTTCTCAAATCAGCAACAGGAACTCTTTCCTGCTTCATTGTGTCTCTGTCTCTGATGGTTACGGTATTATCTACCAAACTGTCGTGATCGATGGTGATACAAAGTGGCGTTCCAATCGCATCTTGTCTTCTGTAACGTTTTCCAATAGCATCTTTCTCTTCATAGAACAGGTTGAAATCATACTTCAGATCGTTGAAAATAGTTTCTGCATATTCTGCCAAACCATCTTTTTTCATCAACGGAAGAATTGCTGCTTTTACCGGCGCCAAAGCTGGTGGCAAGCTTAGAACTGTTCTCTCAGAGCCATCTTCCAAAACTTCATCCTTAAGACAAGTAGAGAATAAGGCTAAGAACAATCTGTCCAAACCAACCGAAGTTTCTACAACGTAAGGCACATAATTCTCATTTCTTTCCGGATCAAAATACTGTAATTTTCTACCGGAATGTGTTTCGTGAGCCTTCAGATCAAAGTCAGTTCTGGAGTGGATTCCTTCCAGTTCTTTGAAACCAAAAGGGAAATTAAACTCAATATCAGCAGCAGCATTTGCATAGTGCGCCAATTTCTCGTGGTCGTGGAAACGGTAATTTTCAGAACCCAATCCAAGAGCCAGATGCCAGTTAAGACGTTTTGTTTTCCAGTTTTCATAGAATTCTAGTTCAGTTCCTGGCGCTACAAAATATTGCATTTCCATTTGCTCAAATTCTCTCATTCGGAAGATGAATTGTCTCGCAACGATCTCATTTCTAAACGCTTTTCCAATCTGCGCAATTCCGAAAGGCAGTTTATGTCTTGAAGTTTTCTGAACATTCAGGTAATTCACAAAAATTCCCTGAGCGGTTTCCGGTCTCAAATAAAGATCCGTCGCTGTGTCAGCAGAAGGACCCAATTTGGTTCCAAACATCAGGTTGAATTGTCGCACTTCCGTCCAGTTTTTAGAACCTGTATCGGGATCAGCAATTTCCAATTCTTCGATCAAAGCTTTTACATCAGCCAGATCTTCGTTTTCCAAAGATTTCGCCATTCTCGTAAGAATTGCCGCTCTTTTCGCACGATATTCCAAAACTCGTGGATTCGTAGCCTCAAACTCAGCTTTATCGAAAGCATCACCAAAACGTTTGGCCGCTTTTTCTATCTCTTTATTTTCTTTATCCTCAATTTTCGCGCAATAATCCTCGATCAAAACATCCGCACGGAATCTTTTCTTGGAATCCTTGTTGTCAATCAACGGATCGTTGAACGCGTCCACGTGTCCGGAAGCTTTCCAGATTGTTGGGTGCATAAAGATGGCAGAGTCGATGCCCACGATGTTTTCGTTCAGCTGAACCATTGCTTTCCACCAGTATTGTTTGATGTTATTTTTCAGTTCCGCACCGTTTTGTCCGTAATCGTAGATCGCAGAAAGTCCGTCATAGATCTCAGAACTTGGGAAAATAAAACCATATTCCTTTGCGTGAGAAATCACTTTCTTGAAAACATCTTCTTGCTTTGCCATATTTTAGTTGAATTGAAGTGCAAAAATAAGGAAAATTTAGGTAAAATTTAACAAGACATTTTGGAGCCGGGAACCTGCTCTCCGCTGTATCTTTTTGGCCTCACGTTTTGTCTGGCTGAGGTTCGGTTACGCCATGCAAAAAAGGATGCCGCTGTGATCAGGGCTGGTTACATTTCGGCATCAAAAAGAAAGCCTTGTCAATATTCAGATTTGACAAAGCTTTTTATTTTAAAAAATTGAAAATCACTAGAAATTATAGCTGAAGGCAAAACCGTTTCCGGCAGTTTCCAATCTGAAATAGGGCGTAAAAGCAGTGGTTTCGCCATTTTCTATCGCGATTGCTTTTTTTGCATTTTTATGGGCAGCCACTGCAAACGGGATTCCAATTCCTACGATTCCGGCGCCAATTCCCACAAGAGCCCATGCGCCGCCTTTGTCCTGTTTTACGGTCTGCACACTGTTGTTGATCATCACTTTTGTCTCTCCGCCGCTCAGCGCCCTGGCAATCCCGAAGCCCATAAAAGCACCGCCTACACCTCCGAAAATACTTCCAACCGTGTTGTTTGTCCGCGACTTTTTGAAATATTGCTGCGCTTCAGGATTTACCAAAACACTTTTGTAATCGGATAGTTTATAGCTCACTCCTTCCTTCACAAGCTTATTTTTATCCAGGCTGACCTGCGAAAAATGAAGCTGAGAGAAAAGAACTGCAGCTACTAAAATTGATGTTTTCATAAATTATTATTTTCAGCAAAAATAGAAAATTTAACCAATGATTGCCTAAAGCTTTTCATCCAGATCTTTTTCGATCAATTCCAACGAATCAATCACCTTTGAGATTTTCGCATTCTGCTTTTTGATTTGTCTTGGTCTCAGGAAAAACCACGCAATGGACAGCCAGATGAAAGTTAATCCGTAAGCCAGAATAGCTCCTAAAGTTGACATTCTCATCGCAAATTCATAAAAATAAAAGGCAAAACCAGTAGTCAATAAAACATAATAAATACTGATGCCCTTCGTCTGCATGTAAATCTGCTGATGCTGCAGTTTTTTCAGAGAAGCCAGATATTCCTGATTCGTTATCGACGGATTTATTTTCCTGATCACATTGATATTCTGAGAAGATAAATAAATATACATAGCCAACGCAATCAGAATCAGGATAATTCCTAAAGTGGTGGTAAACATCTTAAAATCAATCATATTCCAAATAAAGATAATCATCACAGCTGTGACAGAAAGACTGAGTATATGACAAATCCAAAACCGCAATTGTTTCTTTTTGTACTTGTCAGCGCCGGATTTTATTTCTTGTATATTAGGAATTTCCGCATTTTTCTTATTCCAGATATCCTGGAAATTGATATTATCTGTTTGCATAATTCTTAAATTTTTCAGTTAATTTTTCTTTGATCCTGTGTATTTTGACTCTTACGTTGGCCGGCGATATTCCGACGACTTCAGCAATTTGTGCCTGTTTCATCTCTTCAAGTTCCAGAGAAATGATGATTCTTTCCAGTTCCGGCAGTTCCGAGATGCATTGATAAAGGAAATCTGTCATTATATCCTGCTCCAGCTTGTTGTCTTTTTCCGAGCTGTCTTTGATCTGAAAAGGCAATTCACTTTTCGGCATTCGTTTTTCAATATTAATCTGCCTTAGACAAATATTGGTTGCAATCCTGTAAATCCAGGTTCCAACTGCTGCTTCCTGCCGGAATTTTGGCAATTGCTGGAAGACCGCGACGAAGGTCTCCTGACAAAGGTCTTTTGCTGCATCATCGTCATTCACATAACCCATGCAAAGCCGGAAGATGCGTTTCCAGTAATCGTTATAAATGTCTTCGAAGTTTAAAACCTGCATTGACTTATTTTAGAATTTAGAGAACATTCAACCAAAAATGTTACAATCAGAGTGAAGATAAAATCTTTTTATTAGTATTAAAGAATTAATGATGGTGAGATTTTCTACTTTTGCGCAATGCTGGAAATTCTTTATCAGGACGACTATCTTATTGCGATCAACAAGCCGAGTGGGCTTTTGGTTTATAAGTCCTATTATGCCGGCCCGGCAGATGAATATGCGGTGGAGAAATTAGCAAATCAAATTGGAAGAAAGGTTAATCTTGTGCATCGCTTAGACCGAAAAACTTCGGGCGTTTTACTGTTTGCTTTCGATAAAGAAACGCTTAAATTGCTGAGTAACCAGTTTATGAACCGCGAAGTTGAAAAGAAATATCTGACAATTCTGCGTGGCTGGACAAAAGAGGAAGACACCATTGATTACGAGTTGACCAATGAAAATGAAATCGTTCAAAACGCAATAACATATTATCGTCGTCTGCAAATTTCCGAAATTGAGTTACCATTTCTAAAACATCCCACTTCCCGTTATTCTTTGGTAGAAGCGATTCCCGAAACAGGCAGGTTTCATCAGCTAAGAAAGCATTTCAAACATATTTTGCATCCCATTTTAGGTTGCCGGAAATACGGCTGCAACAAGCAGAATAAGTTGTGGCTGCATACTTTTAATATAACTGCAATGCCTTTGCATTCTCACCAGCTCAATTTTAAACATCCCATTACCAATCAAGACATTTCCATCAATGCAAGTCTGAATGTGAATCATGGTTTTTTACAAATAGGAAAGGTTTTATGCTTTGATTTTGAGGCCTATATTTAGTTTTTTTAAGCCTGATAGAAACAAAAAAAAGCGTCCCAAGATGTTGAGACGCTTTGGAATTATGAAGAATAAGATTTATTTTTTGATGATCTTTTTGCTCACAATGCTGTTATCAGAAGTCACAATTCTAAGCACGTAAACGCCTTTTGGAAGATGAGAAACACTGATTTCAGTGTTGTTGCTTTCCAATAATTTCTTGCCATTCATATCGTAAAGAATAGTAGACTTCAGATTTTTGCTGTCAATGTGAACAACATCCACGGTTGGATTCGGATAAACCAAAACGCTGGCTTTCTCAGCTGAAACTTCACCGTTTGCCAGAATTTCCAGATTCAGATTATATCCCAAAAGACCCAGATCTGTTGACGCAATGTAGATATAAGCCTTCTTGTCCGAGAAGTCGATGGCCACAGAACCACTTTCGGTTTCCAAAAGATCAGTTCTGGCGATTGTTTTCCAGTTGGTACCATTATCAACAGAATAATGAATGTTGAAAATATCGTTTTGACTCGTGTAAGTTGTGGCCATAAGAACCCCGGAATTCACGTCAGAATAGGCTACTTTGTTGGCTACAAATTGTGAAACCAGATTCCAGGTCAGGCCTTTGTCATTAGAAACAAAAACGCCGGATGAGGTTCCCAATGCCAATTGGTTCAGATTTTTTGGATTTTGAACAATATCAAAGATGGCAGTATCAAAAGTGACATCGTCTCCAATGGTCACCGGTGTCCAGGCATTTCCGCCATCAGTAGTTTTATAAACTTCAGAACCAATCAGGATGAAAAACTCATCAGAGATATTGTTGGGATGAAGGATTTTATAAACCGTATTCTGGGATGGCAAAGAAATATTGGTCACAATAATATTATTCATATCATTGAAGTTGATCTTGTTTAATTCACCTTGGCCCCAATTGGCAAAAGTGGTCCAAACCTGATTGGTAACCTGCGGGTCTGTCACAATGCCGGTAAGCTGACTTGTAAAAGTGCTCAGGATCTGACTGTAATTGGCACCAAAATCATCACTCACAGAAAGGCTGGATCCTGAAAGCGAACCGTTGAAAGTGTAAATGCGGCCTTCTTTTTTGGAATCCGGAATGTAGACCGGACCGGCGTTTTGACTTACGATGTTAAGCGGACGGATGTTGTGAGCCGTTTCGCTGTTGTCGGAAAGATTTCTGTGAACCAATCCATTCTGAACATTATAATACAGGTGCTTTGCCGTTGCATTTTCATAAAAACCGATGCCTCCTGTAGAACTGTAAAATGGCGTTTGGATCTGTGTAAATGTAGTACCATTGTCCGAAGAAAACAACGGTTTGTAGTTGGCCGTGATAAAAAGTTCGCCCGCTTTGAAAGGGTTGAAACTCGCCTTGATGCCGTAGTAATAGCTGTCCGTATTGTCGTACGGATATTCCACACTTTGCCAGGTGTTTCCACCATCTTTTGTGGAGATTATTTCATCTTCTTCCAAGACTATAACGTGGTTGGTATCGTTCGGATCAAACTGGATATCAACAATGTCATTCAGAATTCCGTTGGTTCCAAAAGTGATATTCTTTTCTTCCCAAGTCACGCCGCTATCTGAGCTGTAATAGAGCTTTTCTGGAGCCTGCCCAAAACTGATGCCTGTCCCGGCATAGATGTCATTGGGATTATTCGGATTGAATTCCAAAGTGCTGAGTACACTTCCGGCAAGTTTATCAGTAAAGTTATCGCCGCCGTCCGTCGAGGTTTTAATTCCGCCATAGACGCCTTCGCTTCCGTTTCCGTTGGCAATGTAGATTTTATTTTTATCCGCTGGTCCAAAAGCTACATAACTTGTAATGATGTTGTTGTTATCAGGAGAGTAGTATACTTCCTTCCAGCTCTCGCCACCGTCCGTGGTGGTGTAAACTCTGTTTGCGGTTCCGAATCCGAAAGGAAACTGAGAACTTGCTATCAATGTATTTTGATCACTCCCAAAAAAGTTGTAGGCACTGAAATAGGGTACTTCATCCTGATTGGGCAGCGAATAGGTTTTGCTGATGGTTCTGGTCGCAATATCCAAAATATGCAAAGTTCCGACGCCATTTTGGATGGTAGTAAAAGAAAGGAAAGTGCCGTCCTTGCTGATGTTTAATTTTGAAATGCTGATTCCGCCTCCAGACTCTGGCAACGCATAAAAAACCTTCCAGGTATTTCCGTTGTCTTTTGAAACTACAATGTGGCTTGTGATCGTGATGGCGTAGACGGTATTCTGCTCCTTCAAACTATAAGTAAGGTCGAAGATTCTGCCAAATTCATTGTTGCTAAGAACTTCTGTCTGCGCGTTGGCAGTGCCTGAGAAAAGAACGAACAGAAGACCAGCTAAAAAAGTAATTTTTTTCATAAGTAGATTTTATTATTAATGACCTTATGCAACCGCATATTCTTTGTCAAAATCTGAGTTCAGAAGAAATGCGGCTGCATAAATCTAATTTTATTCTCAAATGTTGTGATTAAAATTAGCAACGCAAAAAAATAGCTCGGAAATAGTAGGACGACAGACCGGAAATAATGTGACAAATCTGCTAAATGCCTGTAATATAGTTATATAGATCTATATTGTCGTCCTGATTCATTTTCTTGATAATCCGCTCTTTTCTCTTGCGGCAGGCTTCCGTCGTGATGCTGAGAAGAGAAGAAATCTCCTTCATAGAAAGGTTCATATAAACGTAAGAAAGAAAACGGAGGTCATTGGAATTAAGATCAGGATGGAGCATTTTCAGTTTGGATATAAAACCCTGATTCACCTCTTCAAAATGAATGAAAAAGCCTTCTTCTTCCCTGCTTTGTCTCTGAAAAATCTTGAGTTGTTTGATGATGTTGCTGACGTCCTTGTTCTCCACATCGTCTGTCTGGCGAGACAGCGTCTTTACCAGATCATCTATCAGTTCTATTTTTGTTGAGATCTGCAGTGCTTTCGTCGTCAGTTTACGGTTTTTGGCTTCAATCTCATTTTTGTATTTCTCCTCTTCCAGCAGCGCTAAAACTTCCTTTTCTTTTAATTGATTTTCAAGGATTTCCTTATTCTTTTTCTCCTGTTCCAGTTCCAGTTTTGTGATCTCGGCGTTGCTCTGCTCAATAATTTTCTGCTGTTTATTTTTCACCATACTGTTTCTCAAAGCCCAAATCACAATGATAATGACAAAGATGGCGAGCAAAATGCCTTTGATGAAAAATGACCGTTCGGTAGAGAGTTTTTCCTGGCTTTCCGCAAGGTCTTTTTGAGAATTCTGAAGCTCAAACTTGATTTTGCTGTTCTCAAAAAGCTGCCCGTTTTTGATCTTATTTACAGAATCTTTGACCGCCATCACAGAATCTTTGTACGAAACCGCGAGCTCGATATTATTTGATTTCCTATAAAGACCGCTGAATTTTTCGAAGATATTCTCCTTAAAATCATAGCTCAGATTGCTTTTTTCTGAAAGTCTGAGATAATGAAAAGCCTTCGGGAGATCTTTTTTTTCTTCGGCGATAGCTGACAGATTATAGAAAATCTGTGTTTTGTGTTCAGAATGTTCCACGCCATCCAGTTGCGGGAGCAGCTCGGCAGAGATCTTTTCAGCCTCATCATACCGCTTCATATTGACCAGAGTTTCCACCAGCGTAGAACGTGCCAGAAGGTAATAAGGGGAATCTGCAGTGAGTTTTAATGCTTCGTCGATGTATTTTTTCGCTGTTGGATAATCCTTTGTAACATTATATACGATAGCAAGATTAATCGCATACAAACCCTTGGAAACGTTGTTGTTAACCTTTTCTGCAAGTTCGTAAGCCTTCAGAAAATAATCCCGTGCTTTGTCGTGCTTCTGATCGCGGGAATACAGAATGGCAATATTGTTGAGCACTGTCATTTCAGACTTTTCGTCGAGATGAGCAACTGCTATTTTGTACGCATCCAGATAATTGTTGAGCGCTTCGCCAAAATCCAGCCGCATGTAATAATTAGCGCCTATATTGTTGGTGGCCAGAAATTCTTCGCGGTACCATTTGTTTTCTTTAGCAATTTTCCTCGTCCTGGAAAGGATTTGAAGCGATTTGGCGTAGTCCTTTTTGTTCATCGCTTCCACACCTTCAATGACCATTGTCTCGCACTCTTTCTGCGTCACAGCAGAAATCTGAAATGAAAGGAGGAAGAAAAGCAGGCAGAATATATTTTTATAAAAGAACCTTGGAATCATTTACTTTTTTGCTAAAAACAAGTAAAGATAACAAGATTTCTACTAAAGTTTTTTTTAATTGAGACGATTGCTAAGAATATCAGATTATCCTTATCAATAATTTAACAGCGTTACAGCACTCTTTACAACACTTTTAAATTGACTTCAAATTAACTGTTATCTATTTTATTTGGAGAATATTGAGGCACATATTCATTTCAATACCTTAAATTTGTAAAACTTTTCTCCGATGTACAAACGCATTATCCGACCGATTCTCTTCAAATTTGATCCCGAAGAAGTCCATCACTTTACCTTTTCTGCACTAAAGAATTTCGGCTTTCTGGCCAAATTATTCCTACCAAAACCCATTGAAGATAAACGGCTGGAACGTGAAGTTTTTGGATTGAAGTTCAAAAACCCTGTCGGCTTAGCTGCGGGATTTGATAAAGATGCAAAACTCTTCAACGAGCTTTCCGACCTAGGATTTGGATTTATAGAAATTGGAACTCTCACCCCAAAACCGCAGCCTGGAAATGAGAAAAAAAGACTTTTCAGACTGAAAGAAGACTCCGCGATTGTCAACAGAATGGGTTTCAATAATGGTGGCGTTGACGAAGCCATTGAAAGGTTGAAAAAAAATAAAAACGTTCTCATCGGCGGAAACATCGGAAAGAATAAACTGACGCCAAACGAGGAAGCTGTCAGCGATTACAAAATCTGTTTCGAAAAATTGTTTCCTTATGTTGATTATTTCGTCGTGAATGTCAGCTCGCCAAATACGCCAAATCTACGGGAACTTCAGGACAAAAAACCGTTAACGGAATTATTGTCTACGCTTCAGAATCTCAATCTAAAAAAGCCAAAACAAAAGCCAATCCTTCTGAAAATTGCGCCGGATCTCACAGATGAGCAACTTTTTGATATTATTGATATTGTAAGAGACACTCAAATCGCCGGCGTAATCGCGACGAACACAACTTTATCAAGAGAAAATTTAACTTCAGAAAACAAAACGGAAACGGGCGGACTTTCCGGAAAACCTCTGACAAAACGTTCGACAGAAGTCATTAGATTTTTATCCGAAAAAAGTGGAAAAGCATTCCCAATCATCGGTGTTGGCGGAATACATACAGCGCAGGATGCTATCGAAAAACTGAATGCCGGCGCAAGCTTGGTTCAGCTTTACACAGGATTTATCTACGAAGGCCCGGCGTTGATTAATGAAATCAATCAGGAGATTTTGAAGAGATAGTGAGCTGCATAAGTTCTGTTTTTTTTGATACTATCGATGTAATAAAACATAGGCTACGATTGTTTTAATTAAAAAAACAGTTAAAAATTAATACAAATGACGAAATGCCTTTTACTTTTTTCTCTTCTCATCTCAACCGTTTTCTTTGCTCAGCAAAATTTTAAGATTGATGGGATTATCATTAATTCAAACCAAGAAAAAGTCTCATTGCCGGTTGTTGTTTATTTGCTTGATACTGAAAATCAATTAGTAAAAACGACAATCGCACAGGATTCAAAATTTGAATTTGACCAACTGAAATCGGGAAATTATAAATTCAGTTGTCGTTGGATGATATCGTTCAAAACGAAAAACCATTTAATCTGGAAAAAAATCTGGCGTTAAAAATCATTTTTGAAGCTAAAAGCTCGCAGATTGAAGAAGTGAAACTTGTCGCTAAGAAAAAGATTTTCAAAGTAGAAAAGGGAAATATTACACTCGACGTCGCGAATTCTCCCTTAAACACTTTACCAACTTCAACCGATTTGTTATCAAAATTACCTTTTGTAATGATAGACGCAAACGGCGAAGGATTATCATTCGTTGGAAAAGGAAAACCTTTGCTTTATGTTGACAACCAAAGAGTTGATTTTGCAATGTTGTCTGCAATAGCGGTAGACGATATCAAATCGGTGGAAATCATCAGAAATCCTTCTGTCAAATACGAATCGGAAGGAAAAGCGGTCATAAAAGTCAATCTCAAGAAAAGCAGAAAAGACGGGTCCCAACTCAGCATTTCCGAAACAGCGACTTTTCAGAAACGCTTCAGCAATTACTTTGCAGTCAATTTTCAGCAAAAGAAAAATAAGACCGAATGGAAGCTGAATGGGGCTTACAACCAGATTGACCATTGGGAAAGCAACGGTTTCGACTATTCCGTTCCGGCTAAAAATATCAGTTCTGATTATATCATAAAATCGATTACGAAACGACCACAAACTATTTTTGGGGCCAGCTTATATCAGGAGCTGAATGATGACGGCGATTACATTACGGCGACTTTAAATAGTAATTTCCGACCGGATAAAGGCGATAATACTACCGATACTTTTTATTCTGAAAACGGAAATTCTGATGTTATCAAAACGCTGAATCAGCAATACAGCAGGCGGGCGACCATCAATTCTATTTTTAATTATAAAAAGAAAATAGCAGAATTAGATGCAGAGATTTTGACCGGATTTCAGTTCAAACGGGAAAGCAAAAATGTAGATTACAGTTTTTTCAATGATACCAATAATTCTGGTTATGAGTTCAATCAATTTCGAGTTCAGCGATATTCCGGGAATGTTTATTCCGGAAGAATTGATATTGAAAAGAAATTGAGTGAAAAATACAAATTGGAATTAGGCGGAAGCTTCACGAAAGCGGAAACCAGAAACGATAATAAAACGACTTATCTTAATAATCAAAATCCGGAACTTTATCTATATAATTTCAAGGAAGCCAATCTTGCTGGTTACACAAATCTCGCTTTTAACACAGACCAATGGAATGTGAATGCTGGTTTGAGAACCGAATCCACCAATGCGGAAGGTTTTGATAAAATTGAAAATCAGACAAAAATTAAGAGAAACTATTTGGATTGGTTTCCGAATGCAGAAATCAGTTTCAAGCAAAATGACAGTTACGACTATGCTTTGAATTTCAGAAAGAGCATTTCCCGGCCCAATTATGCAGATTTGTCTTCCGGCGGTTTGTACGGAAGTCCTTATGTTGAGTATCAGGGCAATCCGGATTTGATTCCCACTTACACCAACACGATTTCTTTTTCAGCCAACCTGAAAAAAATCTCTGTCAACGCCTCTGTTTACAACAGCAAAAATCCGTTGGGTTACACTTTGGTTTATGATGATACAAGAAATATTTCGAAATTCACCGCCGTTAATTTTGATAAAGAATCTGGCGTTTCTTTGGGTGTAGATGTTCCTTTTCAGATTAAAAAATGGACTTCCCAGAACAGCCTTTCCGTCAATTATGACAAAGTGGAGGATTCTTTGGCGGTCCTGAAAAAATCGACACCTTATGTTTATTTTTCCACCAACAATACGGTGAATGTCTGGAAATATTTATCCGTTTTGCTGGATGGTTCTTACATCACAAAACGGGTGGAAGGTTTGTATGAGAACAATGCAATGTGCCTGCTCAATCTTGGTTTGACATCCTCCGTTTCCGATTTTGATTTTACCGTTCGTTACAATGATGTTTTCAATCAGATGAATTACATCCAAAAAATGTCTTATGACAAAATCGCCTCAACTGGCACCTTTTTTGGCAATATTCCGACGATATCGATTGGCGCTAAATACAACTTTGGACAACTTAAAAAATCAAATTATAAAGAGAAAGCAGTCAATGAAAATGCCAACAGGCTATAACTTAACTAATAGAAATGATATGGAATTGGTCACACTCAAAATATTCAACACAGAAATCGAAGCGGAAATGCTCAAAATTTTCCTGGAAACCAACGGAATAGAAACTTTTGTTTTCGGAAACATATTGGCAAATACTTACAATCTCTTCAATACAACAAGCGGCGGTGTGCAGCTCAAGGTCTCAGAAAATGACTTTGAAAAAGCTTCAGAAATGATGACCGATTTTTATGGTTCGCAGGCCTGATACACTTTGAAATCAAATACAAAAAATGCAACTTTCTGAAAGTTGCATTTTATATTGAATAATTTCTAGGATAATGGTGCGCCTACAGCCAAATCACACCGGTGATGAGGTTCGCCGTGCGCAGGATTCATCGCAGGTTTTGGTCCTATTGCCTGCGCCTGTGGTGCAGGTGCGATAGTAGGACTAAGGATTGACGGCGTCTGCTGCGCCGCATTCTGCTGAGCAGGAGCGCTGTCAATTGGAGCACCAACAGCTATTTCGCAACGGTGATACGGCTGGCCGTGCGCAGGATTCAGAGCTGGCTTTCCGGAAGTGGAAACAACCGATGAGGCAGATACTGGCGCTGTTACTGATGCCGTTTCTCCAGCTGGAATTGCCGAAGCTGAATCATTTCTAACAGCTACCGAATCGCTGGTTTGCGATGCGGTTTCCGTCGTGCTGGTCTTTGTCTTGCCACAAGAGTATAAAAGTGCGACGCTTGCTGTAAGGATTGTTATTTTTTTCAATGCTATCATTTTTATCAAATTTAATATTTTTAAATTAAAACACGTTATAATTAAGATAACCAAATATGCACACAGAAAATGCTTTGAAACAGAGAAAAGATTCCCATTTATTTCTTCGTAAATCCATAGAGGAACTATGTGTCTATGTGGTTTAAAAATTTATATTGTGAATTGAGTATGTGCCTTAAAACTTAAAGTCTACCCCAATGTAGAAATTTGCTTTCATCACCGGCGCATACACCATTCCGCCGTCAAAGTAGTTTCCGAAGGGATTTGTTGCATCCAGAATGGCAACTTTCTGTTGATAACCTGTTAAGTTTTCTCCACCCAAATAAACCCTGATTTTCTCAGAGAAATTCCTTGAAATCTGAGCATTCAAAGTGGAATAACTTGGCGAATAATCTCCAATTTGAAATTCTGCTGGATTCGATTTTGTATTCGGAAGCCTTTGTTTCCCAACTAAGTTTAAGGTGGTATCAAAACTCCAGAATTGGCCTTTCTCAGTTTTGTTGGTGGAATAAGCCAAATTCGCAAATCCACGGTGTTTCGCCATAAACGGCACCTTTTTCAAGCCACTCAGGTAATCTAAAGCCACATCATAGTATTTGTAAGCCACTCGGAATTCCAAATTTTTCACTGGCTGAAAATCCCATTGTGTCTGAAAACTGTTTGCAAAAGATTTTCCTTCAAGATTGTAAAACAAGATTTTCTGCGCAGATTCGTCCAAATCCGTCACCACCTGATTTTGGAAATCTGTTCTGAAAAAATCTGCTAAAATTGTTGATTTCCTTCCAAATAATTTGAATTCCTGCTGAAGACTTACACCGTAATTCCAGGCGATTTCTGGTTTCAAGCCGTAGATTTTTCCGCCGTTACTGATGATTTCGATTTGTCTGTTTGAAGCAAAATAAGCCTGACTTTCCGCAAAAATATTGGCAGTTCGGAAACCTCGTCCGGCTGAAATCCTGAAAATAGTTTTCGGCGTCAGATCATATTTGAAATTCATTCTCGGTGTAAACTGCGTTCCTGCAAGATTGTGAAAATCAACACGGGCACCAGTCACCAAAGTGAATTTTTCGCCTGTCAAAGTATATTCTGCAAACAATCCCGGAACAGTTTCAGTTCTTTTGTAATTGTCCAAAAGATAATCCTCATCGTATTTATCATAAAGGAAACTTGCGCCAACTTTATATTTATTGTTCGTATTTCCAATGATGCTTTCGAAAATCAAATTGGAATAGTAAGACGTTTCTTTCCCAAAATAATTCCTCAATCCAAAAAAGCTATCCTGCTGATGGTAAGTCAATTGATTCATCCAGCCAAGACTTTGGTAAGGTTTCCCTTTGAAAACGTAGCCTGTTTTATTCCACAACTGAAATCTCGAAATATCAATCCCGACGCCGTATAATGATTGCTCTTTTTGCGGAATCCTTTTATTAAATCCAATCTGTCCCGCTGTCCGCTCATCTTTAATAAAGTTAATACCAAAATGCGAAGCGAATCCTGAACCTTCCAAGTCATTGTAATTCAGTAAATAAGCTGCATTTATTTGGTTTCCTTTAGGTCTGTCTAGAAAGCCGTCATCATTCATATCCGTATCACCAAAGGTGCCGTTTCCGTGCAGCAAAACACTTTGATTCCACTTTTCAGAAATCGGCGAAGTGCTTGTGACATTGGCCTCAAAACGTCCGTTGTTGTCAGAGAAAAGGTTGATTTCTGTTTCTGCTTTTTTATCATCGTCGTGACTTTTCAGAAGTTCTGTATTGATCTGGCCTGTAATACTCTCGTACCCGTTTACCACTGTACTTCCGCCTTTCGTCAGTTGAATGCCGCCGATCCATTTTCCGGGAATGAAATTGAGCCCGTAAGCCGAAGCCAGACCACGGATTTCCGGTAACTGTTCTTTAGTCAGCAATGTGTATTTTTGGTCCAATCCCAACATTTTCAATTGCTTGGTTCCCGTCACCGCATTGCTGAACGAAACATCCACAGTTGCGTTGGTTTCAAAACTTTCGGAGAGATTACAACACGCCGCTTTTAGCAATTCTTTGGAACTGATATTAAAAATCAATCCGGCTTCTTTTTTGCTGAGCGCTGTCGCTTCTTTTTCCCTTTTCAGCTTTACACCTTCTATTTCTTTTGCGTCGGATTCAGAGTCGTGATTCAAATTGATATCCAGATTGCTCATTCCTGCATCTTTGGTGTACAGACAGCAGGCAGGCAAGGCTTTATAAGCGCTTTCCGGTGCTTTGAATTTTTCATTATCGTGGCCAGCTTCAGCTACTTGTTTCAAAATGGTATCGCAAGTCACTTTGGTTTCATCCAAAACCATCGTCAGCGTCTGGGTTTTCGCGCTCCAGTCTGCGGATATTGCGCCGGCCTTGGTAGCCGCTGTTTCTATTCTGGCTTTGCACATATTGCAGTTGCCTTTCACCAGAAATTGCTCTGTAACTGCTTGTGCGAATGAAAATGCAGACAGCATCAGCAGCATAAAAAACATCAGTTTTTTACTTAAATTGTTCATCTTCAAAAATTTTTGGATTGATTATTTAAGTTCGCAGACTTGCTTTGGATCACAATTTTTCGCCATCTTTTTGCTGTTGTCCGGGCGGTCGTACTGGCAGCAGACTTCCAGCCCGTCGTACACTTTACCGGAGGCACGGAACATTTCGTTGTCGTGACCAACTTCGGCTACACTTTTCAAGATGGTTTTTTTGTCGGTTTTGGAAGCGTTATAACTTACAGTCAAAACCTTTTTACTCATACTCCAGTTGGCAGCACTCACGTTTTTGTCAGCTTTTACAGCCGTTTCGATGCGGTCTTTGCACATTCCGCAGTTGCCTTCTACTCTTGCTTTGAAAGTTTTGGTTTGGGCAGAAAAGTTTGAAAATAGAAATATAGAAAGGAATAAAATTCCTGATTTTATAATAGAATTCATTTTGATTAATTTTAATTTGTTTGATGATAAAGCCTTTGCAAAATCATCGACCGAATTGTCAGTCTGAGGCTCTCGAAGACACTAAAATTGTCAGTCTGAGGCTCTCGAAGACTTTAAAAGATAAGATTCAACAATAAAAATTAACCAAGTTTCGGCGGCTGCCAAATAATGAATGCTCGCGCTAAAGGCGATTGAGAATAGTAAGAATATTGATTTTCGATTTGGAAAATAGGCGTCCGCAGTTTGTTGTCGAAATTATTTAAAACAACAGAAAACACGAATCCCGAACTGCAGGTTTTGCAAGTGGTGCAATTGTCGTTGCAGTCCTTTTCCTTTTTAGAATCGTGGCTGCAGGATTTTGAAGATGCATCTTCTTTCTCGCAACAGTCAGAATTATTGGATTGAGATTCACAACAAGAACTCTGAGCCACCTGCGCATTGAAGTTCTGCTTCGGAAATACAAAAATTCCCAAACAGAAAATCATAAAAAAAAGTTGCAGTTTTCTCAACATCGTTTTGCAAAATTAGGAAATTTAAATAACATACAATTTGTCATTCCGGAGGAATCTAAATGCCGAGATTCCTCCGGATTGACAATATTATCATTTGACAGACGTTTTTCTCCTTCTCCAATAATAAAATACCAATCCGCCAAGCAAAACAATCGGCCAGATAGAAATCAGGAAAACAAAAATCTGCTGAATCAAATAAAAGCCTTCCACAAAAGCATTTTTCACATCGAAAAAGAAATTGTACTTGTACTCGTTATCAATGTTTTTGGTGTTCACAATCGGGATTTTCGCCACACTTGTGCCGGGTTCTTTGATGTCAATATCAACCGTAGAAAACTTTAACTGATCAGCTAAAATTTCATCAGCATATTTCTGATTATTACCTTCAGTCATATTTTCGTCATCAAGTTTCACCTTGTCTTTTCCTGTTTTCAATTGCGAGATATTCGTGCTTGTTTTCGCCTGCCTTTCCGCTTCCAGTTTAGACAATTTGATGTTGGCGGTAACATCTTCGGCAGAAATAACTCTGGAATTGAGGAACACTTTTTTATCATTGATGAAATCCAAAAATTCCCCCAATTTCTCCGTCGGAACGCGCACCTGCATTTTGTTCTGATTCTGAAATTTCCTGATCAACGTAGAAGATTCGTCCGAAATATTATAAGTATTTTCCGACAAAGTCTTTGCTTCCAACCGGCTCTGCGTTACAAATCCACCGAGCGAAATCAGGTGTTTTTCAATCGAGACAGTCGCGCCATAAACATCCTTCACTTCCATATCCACTTCCGCGCTTTTCACAAATTGTTTGCCTGCGATTTGTTGGGTTGCAGCCACAGAAACACTGTCGGCAGACATTGCCATTTGTTTTGCATTGCTGTCCGGGAATGCCGAACTTTCCACAGATTCCGATTTTTTGCAACCGACAATTAGTAACGCAACCAAGCTGATTGATAAGATTTTCGTTTTCATTTTGAATATATTTTATTGTTTTTTATGATAAAATGGAATCACAAAGGATTTCATAAGAGATTATTTTCGAGATTAATTATTGAGATTGATTTGGGCAGCTTTTCCGTCTTCCGTTCCCGCTTTTTTTTGCCGGACTTTTCCCATCGCACAAAAAGAGCTCCACTCAAGCCGGGCTGCGGGTTTGATCTCCAAATCAAGTTTTGTCAGTTATCAGAAACCTTCTTTATCAAAATTGATATTTAAAATGAAATTAATTCTGCAAATCAATCCGAAACTAATTGTAAACTAGCTTTCTATGTAAATAATTGGATATTAGTAATTTGTAAAATTAGTTTTCAAAGAAATTATGGGAATGAACTATGATTCAATCGTTTTTAGGAATATTCTTTGCTTTAGGAAAACAAATTAAACTATATGAACAGCACCATCTCCAAAATAAAAGGAGTAATCGGCCTTCTGAAAAATATCGATATAGACCAACTCTCTCAAATTTTACAAAAAGTAGACCTCCCAAAACTGATGACGCAGTTTTCAAAACTGGACAAAAATCAGCTGAATAGCCTGACAAAAATGCTGGACTCGTCGGGAAAAAAAAGAGAATTGCCGCCCATCAACGGCGACTTTTATGAACTGCATCTTAAACTTACAGATGAGCAGCGCGCCATCCAGATGAAAGTACGCGAGTTTATGGAGAAAGAAGCGAAACCGCTGGTCAACGATTATTGGCTGCACGACGATTTCCCACACGAACTGATCCCAAAATTTAAAAAATTAAACCTTTGCGGCGTGACTTATGACGGTTACGGTTGCCCAAATCTACCATTCCTGATGGAAGGCGTTATCGCAATGGAAATCGCAAGAGTTGATGCATCTTTGGCAACATTCTTTGGTGTACAGTCCGGATTATCTATGGGTTCAATCTACATGTGCGGTTCCGAAGAGCAAAAGCAAAAATACCTGCCGGGAATGCAGCAATTCGATTTGATTGGCGCATTTGGATTGACGGAGCCAGAAGTAGGTTCAGGCGCAGCGGGCGGATTGACGACGACTTGTAAAAAAGTAGAAGGCGGCTGGATTCTCAACGGACAGAAAAAATGGATTGGAAATGCCACATTTGCAGATGTGATCATCATTTGGGCAAGAGACCTGGATGACAATCAGGTGAAAGGATTTATCGTAGAAAAAAATACAGCAGGATTTTCAGTTGAAAAAATAAGGGGAAAAATGGCACTCCGCATTGTGCAAAACGGATTGATCACAATGAAAGATTGCTTCGTCGCAGATTCTCAAAAAATGGAACATGCCAACAGTTTCAAAGACACTGCAAAAGTCCTTCAAATGACTAGAGCAGGCGTTGCGTGGATGGCGACAGGCTGCGCCAGAGGAGCTTATGAAAGTGCTTTGGATTACACCAGAAAACGCGAACAGTTCGGAAAGCCTATAGCTTCTTTCCAGTTGATCCAAGGTCATTTGGTAGAAATGCTGTCCAACTTAACAGCGATGCAGACGCTGGTTTTCAGGCTTTCGGAAATGCAGGATCAGAATATTCTGAAAGACGAACACGCCTCATTGGCAAAAGTCTTCTGTAGCCTTAGAACGCGTGATGTTGTCGCACAGGCAAGAGAAGTGATGGGCGGAAACGGTATTCTTTTGGAACACGATGTTGCCCGTTTTGTTGCCGATGCAGAAGCGATTTATTCTTATGAAGGAACCAAAGAAATCAACTCATTAATTGTCGGCCGGTCTATTACGGGAATGAGTGCGTTTGTTTAAGTTATTCTAAAATAATTTTTCCGGAATAGACTTTATCATCAGTTATTTTATAGAATAAAACACCTTTAAATTCTTGATTTAAATAAAATAGCTGATTTGATTTTGTATTGATTTGCTTAAATAATTGTCCCGATGATTCATAAAAATCAATTCTGACGTTTTTATTTTCAGGTAGAATTACTTTAAAAGATTTGTCAGTTTTAGAATAATATAATTTTGGATTGGAAGCTTTAAAAAAATTTTCGGAATTTGATAGCGTACTTTTGCAGGAGATTCCAGCTGCAGTTTCGAAACATTCAAGCCAATGCCCATATTCAAATGGTCTGTCGCCGGGATATTCTAATAAACCATTGGAAGAACCTACACCTTCATAAATAGCATAACCTGGATAATTATAATCTGTGTTCATTCCTTGTACGTGGGTCTTGAAGACTTTTTTTACTTCATCAAAAACATTTCCTGTAGAAATGGAAATTAATGTTCCGGCAGCGTATTTATCAAAGTCATATCCTTGATAAGGTAAAGAATTTCCTACGGACAAAGAAAAATCGTACAAAACAGTTTCATTAGCTGTTCCGTTGATATTTCGGTAAACTTTTTTTTCCACGATGTCTTCTCTTAAAAGTGCTGCAAAATGATCATTGGTATCGAAATAAGAAGTTTCATCGCAGGCTCTTTTATTGTCTGGACGAAGGCTATTGAAATTAAAATAAATTTTTTTGTAACTTTTACCATTTACAAGACTGTCACCTTTAATTTTGTAGCTGTAACTGCTTCCGCCTTGGAAAAAGAAGCAATTATAGTTTTGCATAGAGGCAGAGAATGATACTTGCCACTTATTCCCTTCCGCCAGCAATGGTTTATAATCTTGAGAGAAAATAGAATTTGTAATTAAAATCAACAAGAAAGAGTAGAATTTAGACATAGTTTTTATTTAAAGGTAATTAATAATATCATATATCAATGAATTTTCAATGTAATATTTCGTATATTTAATCTAATGAAAAAAACAATCTTATTAATATTAATGACCTTATTTCTGCAGCAGTGCACGCAGAAAAAAGTGGATTTAACAAAACAACCCCCTCAACAAACGAAAATGGAAGATAATACACACAAAAACAATCCTTATTACTCAAGAACCGATAAAACCAAACTTAACGTCTCCAACGAGGAATGGAAAAAAATCCTTCCGGCAGATGTTTACGCCATCTCAAGAGAAGCCAACACAGAATATCCTTTCACCGGGAAATACAATGAATTTGATGAACTGGGTGAATATTATTGCGCCGTCTGCGGCAATCATTTGTTCCGTTCAGATTCCAAATTCTCAAGCACTTGCGGCTGGCCAAGTTTCTTCGAAGCCGACAAAGAAGGTGTGATTTACAAACGAGATTCCACGCACGGAATGGAAAGAATTGAGGTTCTCTGCAAACGTTGCGATTCGCATTTGGGACACGTTTTCAATGATGGTCCGCCACCAACCGGGACGCGTTTCTGTATGAATTCCGCAAGTTTGGATTTCCAAGCTGATAGTAAAAAGTAGAATTATATGGGCAGCTATTTCCGCCTTCCACTCCCAATCTTTTTTGCAGACAATTTCCAGTTCAATAGAAATTGATACCACGCAAAAAAAGGATTTCCGTTCAAGTCGGGCTGCGAGTGATTCGACCTTTAAATACAATAATCCCGAAATAATTTCGGGATTTTTATTTTATCATAATCTGCAAAATTTGCTCAATCTGCGAGAAAATTATCACCAAGAACTTAGCTGAATTAAACTTAATCATTCTTAATTTTGTACATCTAAATCCAAAGTAAATTGAAAACAATATTCATCACCGGCGCCACTTCAGGAATAGGAAAAGCAACTGCAATCCTATTAGCAAAACAAAAAAATAGAATCATTCTCTGCGGAAGAAACCAAACCGTTCTCAAAGAAATGAAATCAGAATTGTCAAAAGAAACAGATGTTTTTACGCTAAGCTTTGACGTCAGAAATTCAGATGAGGTGTTGGTAGCGATCAATTCACTTCCGGAAGAATGGAAAAATATTGACGTTCTCATCAATAATGCCGGAAATGCGCACGGACTCGACTCAATTGCAGACGGAAATCCGGAAGACTGGAACGCAATGATGGACGGCAATGTGAAAGGTTTGCTTTACGTTTCCCAGCCCATTATCAGATTGATGAAAGAAAAACAAAACGGACAGATCATCAACATCAGTTCTGTGGCGGCAAGGCAGACTTATGCAAACGGCGTGGTGTATTGCGCCTCAAAACGAGCAGTTGATGTGATTTCAGAAGGCATGAGACTAGAGCTGACAGAATTCGGGATCCGCGTGACAAACATCCAGCCAGGCGCAGTTGAAACTGATTTTTCAAAAGTTAGATTCAAAGGAGACGATGACAGGGCGGCAACGGTCTATGCAGGATATGAACCTTTGATTGCAGAAGATATTGCGGATGCGATTGCGTATTGTATCAATGTTCCGGAGCGTGTTTCGGTCGCAGAATTTACAATTTATCCAAAAGCACAGGCCGAGCCAAGAACGATTTACAGGAAATAATGAAATCACTTTTCAGTTTTATATTTCTCGTCTGTTTTGTCTTTGGATTTTCTCAAAATTATTCTAAAAAAGAAAAGGCATTATTTAGTCAAATTTCAAAGCTGGATTCATTGATGCAGAATAACAATTCTAAAATTCTGGAATTGTTTTCTGACGATATTTCGTTTGGACATTCCAATGGCTGGGTTCAGAATTATCAGGATTTCAAAATAGATTTTGAGTCGGGGAAAGTGAAATATCAATCCGTCAAACAGACAGAATTAAAGGAATTCAAAATCAAAAATAGATTCGCAAACGTCAGAAGAATCATCGCTGTTAAAGGACTTTACAAAAATGAAATCTTCGAAATGAAACTTTCTGTTCTGGAATTGTGGATTAAACAAAAAGGGATTTGGAAATTGTGGAGCAGGCAAAGTGCGAAAATTAACTAAATCTCAGAATACAGTTTCTTTTTCTATTTTTGTATAAACCATTTTAATAATGTCAGCATACGATAAAAATAAGCCTTTTAACGATTTGCCCAACTTACCTCCTGATTATAATTTGGAAACATCGGCGATTTTTAAGGCAGCAATTAAAGCAAATAAGTTGCTGGCAGAATTGAAAGGGTTTTGTCAGACTTTACCTCATCCAGAATTGCTTTTAAACACAATTATTTTACAGGAAAGTAAAGAATCTAATGCAATAGAAAATATAGTCACGACCCAAGACGAATTGTACAAAGCGACTTTAATGGGAAATGACGTAAAAAATCAGTCGTCAAAAGAGGTTTTGCAATATCGCCAAGCGATGTATTGGGGGAAAGAGCAATTGCTGAAAAATAATCTAATCACAACTAATTTGTTAATCGGAGTGATGCAAAGATTAAGAAATTCTAATGAGCTTATCAGAAAAAATACAGCGACAAAATTAGCAAATCCTGTAAATGATACTATAATTTATACACCTCCAGAAGGTGAAAATATAATCAGAGAAAAGTTAGCTCAATTGGAGCAATTTATCAATGATGAGAATTTTTCAGACTTGGATTCAATCATAAAAATGGCATTGGTTCATTATCAGTTTGAAGCGATACATCCTTTCAGCGATGGGAATGGCAGAACAGGTAGAATCTTAAATGTCCTCTATCTCATTCAGCAAAACTTACTTGGTTTGCCTGTTCTATATTTGAGTCGGTATATTATAGAAAATAAATCTGATTATTATAGACTTTTGAGAGAAGTGACTGAGCAAGGCAATTGGGAAGAATGGATTTTATTTGTTGTAAACGGAGTTGCTAATACCTCAGAATTGACATTAATCAAAATCAAAGAAATACTAAAATTAAAACACCAAGCTTATATTTCTATTAAAGATGAACTGAAAAAAGGTTTTCCAAAGAATTGGTGGATTTACTATTCAGTTATCCATACATCAAAATCAGTATTTTGGAAGAGCACGATATCGCAAAACGACAAACAGCGTCAGAATATCTAAAGAAAATTGCAGATTTAGGCTGGCTAACTCCAATTAAAATCGGACGAGAAATATATTACAGCAACCATAAATTAATTAGTGTCTTATCAAAATAAATATGTTGATTGAATAAACATATTAGAACAATATGTCGATTTTCATCAAATTTTTCGACACGTTTTGCTATCTGTCCACTGTTTAAACATTTAAATTATCTACTCCAATGAAAATCCTCCACATAGAAACCTCTTCCAAAAACTGTTCTGTTGCCATTTCTGATGGCGAAGAAATCCTTTGTCTTTGCGAGGAAGTTTCA